>OLRZ01000837.1_pt1 | contig 23499 bp, 18 predicted proteins | sample 1671931 | NCBI WGS metagenome assembly OLRZ01 (sample SAMEA3136627, study PRJEB25190) | human gut metagenome | reverse complement strand
TATGTAGGGGTGGAACACGCCGAACTTAACGCTTGTGGAGATTTTGGGAAAACTGCCAATGGGTGTGATAATAACCGGGGTCGATGAAGCAAGAAGCTCTGACTTCTACACGAAGTGTAAGTCAGAGTAGTTCACTACAGTAATGATGAAAAGGAAAAGCCATTAAAAGGTGTTACCTTTGCACTGTATGATAACAAAGGAAATAAAGTTGCCGAAAAAGAAACAGATGAGAATGGAGAGGTACTGTTTGATAAACTCCATCGTGCGACCTACATCCTGAAAGAAACAAAGACGTTAGCGGGATATTCGTTATTAAAAGGATTCTATCAGTATCACTATCCCTAAGACGTTGACAGCAGCGGAAGTACCAATGACAGGAGCATTTGACAATTGGCAGACTTATGTACCGATTGTGATTGCGATGGGGTTGCTTATTGGTGTCGGAATTTACGAAATCAAGAAGAAAAAGAGTCCCAAGACTGAAAATGAGGAAAAATAAAAGGTATGATTGATGGGAAAGGCGGTATTTTGCCGCCTTTCTTAACATTACAATCAATAAAGAAAGGATGGATATGTAATGGAAAAAATGGCAGTACCTACGGGAGATGTAGTTAAAGATATGGATGTTAACAGAGAGGAATATCTTTTCTTCCTATTGAAAAACAAAACGAATGAATTTGCAATAGGGCTAGGGGATATATTAGAATGCCTCAAATTTGCAGAAGAACAGGGGGAAGTACCGGAACTGCCACAGGAATGGTGGTGGAAAATGAGTGAAGTTTATCCAAGACTTGAGACATATGTTGATGTTCCGGAAGATGAGAAATGAGAAAATTTAAGCTACACACAGGAGTAAGTAACCCATATGAAATCAATGTTGAAAATTTTGAAAAACTGACACTAAAACAGGAACCTTATCATAAAGTGGGTAAAGACGGAGTTCCCCGTGATTTTGGAGTTTGTCCGGCCTGTGATAACCCGATACAGCTTATTGGATTATATAAAAAATTAGAGAATACAGACCGACCTTATGGAAAACATTATAACCGCAGTCTTTCTTTTGCTCCATACAATGAGACAGCATATCACTTTTGTCCTTATAGTTCTAACTCGCGTGAAGTGACAAAAGAATCCCGGAAGAAAGAATTAACTGATTATGAACGAAATATATACAATGCGGTACGAGATTATTTTGATCTGGCAGTCTATATCATACAGCAGGAAACAGGTATATATGTAGGGGAAAGAATGACCCGAAGAATATTGGAAGATTACCTTTCGGCAGAAGGACATATGTATTACTGGGCTACCCTATATAATATTCCATGGATGCTGCATTATTTTTTGCGTCCCCGCCCATGTTATGGGCTGGAAGTAAAAGACGGGTCTGCTTTACAAATCTTCTTGTCCGAACGAAAAGATGTATGCTTAACATCTGGAAAACACAACGGATATGTAAAAGTGGATAAGGCTAATAAATTTTTAAATTTGAATTTTGTATCTATCTTGCATAAACGACAGGTAATCTCTAATGAAGTTAAAGAGACGCTACATTTTAATGTATTTTTGAACAATAATATCTTTCCATCAAAAGAACTGTTTGGATTAGACCTTGAGATTAATGAATTCTGCTTTCCCGCTTTGATAGAAAAAACGAAATATCGAAAGCAGTGGCTTATCGATCTTGCAAAAGATATCATGCCAGAGATATAATTGGGATGTATTCAGAAGAAGGAAGACTGCAGAGAAAGAATTGGATTCGTCAATATGAAATCATGTAGGAGGTTTGCTTATGGAGATTAAGCAATTAATAGATGATTATATACATTGGTTGAAAAAGGAAATAACTTTTGAGAAAATAGGAGAATATTATGAAATAACGACACCTTTTCTTAATAGTGCAAATGATTTTATTCAAATATATGTACGAATTGATAAAGATACCATTTTTTTTACTTATGATAAATATCCATACGGCAAACCTCAGACCGACGAAGTCGCTCGGGGTTCGGGAAACCGAGAGTATGGCTGTCGGAGACTAAGAGAAAAACTCCCGAATTTTTCGGGAGTCTCTTTTTTTTAGAGCCGGGAATTCCAGTAATCGAGTGAACGCTTTTCATATTTGCGTTTATGTTCATCGGTGCGCTGTCCCTCGATATATTGCTTTACAACATCCATAGAAACGGAACCCGTTGTTGCCACAAAATACGAAGGCGACCAAAGCGGGGCATTTCCATAGATGTGTTTTTTTACTATCCGATCGTATTCCGGGTGTGCATGAACCTCTTTGGAAAGCTGTGTCTTTAAGCTGCGGACAATATCAGTGATGTTCTTAGATGGTGGCAGGGACACAAGAAGATGGATGTGGTCTCTGTCTGTCTCTCCGGAGATCAGTTCTCCACCGTAGCCATCGCATAAGCGTTTTGCTGTTGCGACCATAAAATCCCCAATCTCATCTGTGATCACGGGTTTTCTCCATTTTGTGACAAAGACCATGTGGTAGGTGAGCAGGTAAACGGAATGTCTTGTCCTGATATACTCTTTCATAAAAATACCCTCCAGATAATTGTAAATCGTACTTGTGTTTGGTACTATTATATAGTATAATATAAAAAGAATCAATATGTCAAATGAGATATATGGAAAGGAGAATCCATGGCAGCAAAAGATACGAAAAAGATGGAGATCCATACCTGTTATACGGTAAAGATCAAACACCGGCTGGATGCGGTGCCAGACAGGAAAACAAAGAAACTGAACATCTCCAGAAAACGCAGAGTCGATGACAGATCAATGCAGCAGACGGCAGAGATCTGTCTTGAAGCGTTACGGTTCTGTGTCGATGTTGCCTTAAAAGAATGGGATCATGTAAAAGCACAGGAGCGCAGGCGGGCATTTGATATCCTGCTCCATGGGAGTAAGAAAGAAGCTCCAAAATATCCAGAGTTTGATATCCGCTTTCCAAACATGCCAGCATATATGAGAAGAGCCCTGATCGCAGATGCGATCGGGATGGTAAAGTCGTATCGTTCCAACCATGCGAACTGGGAAGCTCTGTCCCCCGCAGTACGGGGAGTGGAACCTAAGATAGGATTTCCTTCACGATATGAGCTGACTTTCTACGACCAGGAACGGAAGATGTCCAATCTGGCAGAGGGGCAGATCGGATTAAAACTATATAACGGAAAGACCTGGGACTGGTATTATTTCGAGATCAGTGCTTCTGACGCAGGATATCTGATGCATCTGTGCAAGACAAGGAAGATGCTCTCTCCCGTGGTAGATAAAGTCCATGGAAGATACCAGATCCGTTTTTCATTCAAGGAGATGCAGGAACTCGTGCAGGATAAAGATAAGCTTGCTTACCGGATACTTGCTGTAGATCTGGGGATCAATGCCGCAGCCTCCTGGTGTATCATGAAAGCAGACGGTACTGTCCATGCAAAAGGTGTGATCCACCTTCCATGTGAAGAAGACCGTCTTAATCATAGGATTAACCGGAAGCGTATGTATCAGCAGGCAGGGAAGAAAAGCCAGTGTGTTTACCGGTGGATACGGAACGCCAACCGTGCCCTGTCGATCGAAACAGCCAGAAAACTGATAGAAGTCGCTGTCTTATACAGCGTGGACTGTATCGTATTTGAGTATCTGGATTCCCAAGGGAAGATCCGGGGCAAGAAGTTCCGTGAAAGGATTCACTTATGGAGAAAGAATGACGTGCAAAAAAGAGTAGAATTACAGGCACACCGTCTGGGAATGAGGCTCTCCCGTGTCTGTGCATGGGGAACTTCTAAATACGCCTTTGATGGCTCCGGGATGGTAGACCGGCACAGCATCTACCATTTTGAACATGGAAAGAAAATATATAACTACAGTCTGTGTACATTTCAGAATGGAAAGATCTATAACTGCGACCTGTCAGCAGCACAGAACATCGGTGCCAGGTTTTTCTTAAGGGAGTATCAGAAGAAGGGAGTAACCGGATTCCCTTCCACACCGCTACGTACCTTAAGTACGCTACGGGAATTTGTGAACAACGGTCTGCCAGTGGCGGCCTGAGTTATAGATTGGAACTGTTAATAAGATCCAGAGTCTGTCAAGGACCTGGTGTCACGGAAAAGGCAAAAGTTCCTGTCCGTGGCGGCGATGTCCCCGCACCTGTCTACCGTTGGCCTGGATGTGGTTTCTCTTTCTGCGGAGAGAGGGACTAAGTTCAGGCTGCATCGGTAGATAATGGAACTCCCGGCTCTAAAAGTTGGGAAGCCCCGTCCGACGCCAGTCGTTCGGGGAGGTATCACAAAAATACTTATACAGAAAAAATAGGATACACTTTTTTTCTTTCATTCTATTAATAAGACACAAGGAGTACCAAACAAAAGAAAGGAAGATAAGTCATGAGAAAAAAGATATGGAGTATTGCAACAGCTCTTACGCTGGCTGTTGGCTGTGGCTGAATGAAAGGGAGGGGTAATAATGACTCTAAATGAATACAATTATTTGCAGTCCAGATTTTCAAGGAAATTGAAGAAATCGGATTATACCAGCAAAAAAGCTGGATACAATGCCGGTATTTCTGAGTGTAGATCAATCATTGAAGTAGAATACAACAGAATGGTAGAAAAAGAAGATCAAATGGACCTACCAGAATATGGTTGTTTGCAAGATAGATTTTCACATGCACTAAAAAATCCGGCACATACCAATCGAGAGAGCTCATATAATGCAGCTATTTTATCTTGTAAATCTATTTTGAAAGAGGTTTTTAAACATAAGGAAGATTTATTAAAATACGTTATCAGTAATGGCATAACTTTTTATTACAACGATAGCATTGTCTTAACTGAAAAATTAATCTCAACATTAGAAGCATTTTCGAAAAGTCCAGAGTGCGAGGATGAAGCTTATACTCTTGTAGAAGATAATGGGCATGTATATTTTTATTAGTGAAGATTGTGGTTGAAAAACACTTATACACATTGTTGTATAGGTGTTTTTTGTTGTCTAAGTAAAGCCGGAGTCTCCGGCTTTTTCTTATAAATATATGGATTCTTCTTTGAATGATAAAATATTTTTAAACATATTTAAAAAGAGGGAGATGCAGAGGACAAAAAATGTTAAAGAAAAAGAAGAAAGAAAAACATTATATCCTTTTAGATAAGTAAAATCTGCTTTTTCTCCATTTTTTTTAGAAAAAGATTCGTAAAATAATAAAAAATGTAGCTTAACTGGAGATTTATAGGAAGAATGATAGTTATTTTTTAACCATCCACTCAAACATAATTTACGTTTATTGGAATTTATCATCAGATTTCCTCCATTCCTTTATGGTGTGTTTTAATGTTGTTTAGTGCGACATTTTTTCAGGTGTTTTTTCGATAACTTGCTTTAATCCACACACCACAAGGGATGCGACATAGAAAAAGGGGGTACTGCATGTCTACGATTTTAATCCACGCACCATAAAGGGTGCGACTTTATCAACTTTTAAAGAGTTGACGGCGGGCAACACCATATTACCATTTCCTTTCACATTTTAATCCACGCACCCACGAAGGGTGCGACATAGGCTACCTCCTTCCAGAAAAATGCTGGAACATTTTAATCCACACATCCGCGAGGGATGCGACTTGTCCATGATATATCCTCCTTCGATCTAAAATCATTTTAATCCACGCATCCACAAGGGATGCGACAATTATCAAGAGCCAGAGGAGAAATATCATTATGTTTTAATCCACGCATCCGCGAGGGGGTGCGACTATTTTACGCCGGGATAATGGCAATAAATCCGTATTTTAATCCACGCATCCGCGAGGGGGTGCGACGATTTTTGCAAGACTTGTCCCAATATAAAAAAGGTAATTTTAATCCACGCACCCATATAGGATGCGACTATCTTCATTCACAAGCATCAAAACTGGCCTACCATTTTAATCCACGGACCATCGTAGGACAAGATGTTGTCTGCCCGCATTTTTTAGTACCTCTTTTTAATCCACGCACCCTCAGAGTCAAAGGATACGATACTTTAAATTCTTATTGGCATAGCGTTCGCTTTAATCCATGCATTCCTGTATTGCTGTGTTATTAGGAACCTGCTACACTTCGGTAAGATTTTCGGTAGTATAGCAGCTCCACACATCTACAAGGGATGCGGCTGCACAAGCAATTTGATCCGCCATCTCCACGCATCCGAGGAGGATGCGACCGTCTTCATTTCTCATTATGTACGTTCCTTTCTTGCATTTTAATCCACGCATCCGCGAGGGATGCGACATCGCAGATATCCGGGTGTTTAATCGCAACATCGTTTTAATCCACGCACCCGTGAAGGGTGCGACCGCTGTACGTTCTTTGGCTGCTTTTACCCCTTTTGAGTTTTAATCCACGCATCCGCGAGGGATGCGACGCAGATTCTGTCTGGCGGTACTTATGTAATACATTTTAATCCACGCACTCTATATAAGTGCGGCAGCATAAATAGCATAAATAACCATCTCGCTGCTTCATCAAAGAATATCATCTTCTATATATAGTATGTCAGAATTTCAGATTGACTGGTTTTTCTGTATAAGTTTTTTGTAACATAACTATATTGCGGGGTTATTAGGAAGCTACTACACTTCGGTAAAATTTTCGGTAAAGTGTAGTAGCTTCACATATCTACGAAGGATGCGAGTAAAATCATAAAATCCGCCTATTTCCAATCCATTTTAATCCACGCACCATAAAGGGTGCGACTTTATCAACTTTTAAAGAGTTACGGCGAGCAACATCATACTACCATTTCCTTTCACATTTTAATCCACGCATCCGCGGAGGATGCGATGATAGGCATTGATGTCACGATAGTAGTTCGTGTAATTTTAATCCACACACCTACGAGGGTACGCCCGAGCATAACATTTGCAACTACGTTATTCTCCCAGTTTTAATCCAAGTAGTGCGATTGCATCTACATGACATATTTTAATCCACGCATCCGCGAGGGATGCGACTAAGAAGTGTTCCTAACTGTGGTGGGCAATCAATATTTTAATCCACGCACCCATGAAGGATGCGACAGCGAAATCGCGTAAAATTGATAGCGATTTTACTGTTTTATTTAGAAAGTTTATGCAAAAATTAGGTATTGCAATCTTTACCATTTCTATTTTTTTAGAAAAGTAAGAACAATATCCTTTATCTTCGCAGTGCAAATCTCCCGGGATTTTTTACGTTGCTTCCGATTCGCACCAACTTTCTCATATATAGTATGTCAGAATTCGAAGTTATTCGATTTTTCTGTAGAACTTTTTCACATTCTTACTTGTTACTTAATGCGTGTGAGCGATATTTCTTCACACGCTATTTTTTTTGAGTATGCACCTATGGGGAAGCAACAATATAACATCATAAACTTCTTGTACATCGGATACATTTTAATCTATGCACTAATACAAGGTGCGGTAGACAGAAACCTAATGATTACTGCCATTTTAATCCACGAATCCGCGAGGGATGCGACCTTAATATGTAAGCAAAAATAAAAGCAACTCTAAGATTTTAATCCACGCACCCATGAAGGATGCGACCTGCTGATATTATTTATCGGTATTATTGTACCGTTATTTTAATCCACGCATCCGCGAGGGATGCGACTCAAATATAGTCAGTCTGAGATATAGCCGGTTTGTTTTAATCCACGCACCCGTGAGAGGTGCGACGTACTTTTACGTTATCCATGATATACTTACCTCGTATTTTAATCCACGCATCCGCAAGGGATGTGACAGCGAAATCGCATAAAATTGGTAGCGATTTCTCTGTTTTATTTAGAAAGTTTATGCAAAAATTAGGTATTGCAATCTTTACCATTTCTATTTTTTAGAAAAGCAAGAACAATATTTTTTATTTTTGTAGTGCGAATCTCCCGGGATTCTTGCGTTGCTTCCGATTCGCACTAACTTTCTTATATATAGTATGTCAGAATTTGAAATCCCTCGATTTTTCTGTGGAACTTTTTTATAAGACCTGTCCAACACTCTAAAGAAGTTAGATAAAAAAATATTTATACAGAAAAATCGAATACACGAGATTTCTGATATACTATATATGAATGGAAATATTTTTGAAAGGAGGATAGCAGTCGTTATTTTATGGCGACTAGACGAAAGCTTGTGGTATATTATTATTGTAAGTACAAATAAGGAGGATTAATTTATGAGGATGAGGAAAAAACGATGGTTGATTCCATTGTTGGTACTGTTTATTGGTATTATCTTACCAACAAAAGCACATGCAATGGAACTAAAGGATACGGATGAGAGTATCGTAAAGTGGGATACGGCAAAAATATCGTCCCATACAAACCAAAGTGGCGATTTATGGTGCGATTACAATCTTGAACAAGAAAAATATAGTTCTTATAAGGATGCTGTTGAAAACATATCCCGTTATGCAGTCGATTTAGTCGATGATAGGAAAGGAGATAGATTCCATGCTTATATTCCATTTACTATCTCAACAGATAAAGAAAATCTGGATGACCTTTCAACAGATGTTCTTGCTCAGGTAAAGCAATGGATGATGTTTGGGAATGATGTAACAAAGCATGAAATTTTATCATTTTCCTATTCCCGTTCCGGTGGCTACGAAAATTTAAGAAGGTTTGAAATATATGTTGAAGATGTAAAGCAGACAGGTAGTGGATTTGAGGGGAAACTTGATATCTTGGCAGTATATTCTAATACACAGGATTTCTTCCAAAAATACGAAACCGGTGTACAAAATGCCGTAAAAGACATGGATGTGGCTGGAAAGTCGGATTATGACAAGGCGTATGCGGTCTGTAAGTGGATCAATAAAAATGTTATTTATGACTATGATTACAAACACAACCAGAGCGGTATGTATGCAATGGTTGATAAAAAAGCGGTATGCAATGGAATGGCAGAATTAGCCTGTTATATAGGGCATTGTGTGGGAATTGATACACTATATGTTGGCGGTAATTCTGATGACGATCATGCATGGGGATTAATGAAAATTGATGGAGAGTGGTATTATATAAATCCAACATATGGAGCAGGAGAGGCGATTTTTTTACAGGGTTCAGATTATGTGAAATGTAATTATCGTGAAGCAAAGTATAAAGATGAAGAAGGTCCAACAGAGGATGAAATATCTCCAATAAGTTATCTTAATAAACATTCCTCTTGCAATGGAGAGCATACATGGGTATTGGATATTAATTACCATCATAGTTCTGATTTTTCATGTACACTGCCAACAGCTAACCGTTATTATTGCTCTAAATGTAAGGCTTATAAATACGAATATATAGCTGCTCCTATTGGACATGATTATGTAAAGAATAAAGTAACACAGGAAGCGGATTGTGAAAATCCAGAAATTACAGAATTTATTTGTTCAAGATATAGCAACGACCCGGCAGAGGATCATTGTAATTCTATTGATTCCTATAAAATTAAGAAAGAAACCGCTCCCGCTCTCGGACATGACTGGAAAGACAACGGTGACGGAACAGCTACCTGCCAGAGAGACGGCTGTGGAGAGACCCATACGCATATCTGGAAGAAAACTGGAACGGTTGCTGCTACCTGTACAGATACAGGAAAAACAGAATATACTTGTACCGTCTGCGGTCAGACAAAGACCACGACAATCAAAGCACTTGGACATAAATATGAGACTGTCAGTACCGATGATGCAACCTGTACTACCCCAAAAACTGTCCATAAAGAGTGTACCCGCTGCCATGATAAAAAAGATGAGACTTCCGGTGAAGCATTAGGGCATAACTGGAGAACTTCTTCGGATAAAAACTCCAAGACCTGTATCCGCTGCAAGACCACCCATACCCATACATGGGATGAGGGGAAATACAGCGTGGAGCCAACCTGTAAGGATGCCGGAAAGAAACTCTTTACCTGTACCGACTGCGGAGATACAAAAACAGTAGCAGTGAAATCGCTTGGACATGATTATCAGCTTGTTCGTACCGATCCTGCTACCTGCACAACTCCGGCGATCAACCATTATGCCTGCAGCCGCTGTGAGGATAAGGTAGATCAGGAGGATAAAGACCATCCAGCGTTAGGACACGACTGGAAGAAAAATGACGATGGAACGGTAACCTGCCAGAGATGTGGACAGACACATGAACATAAGTGGAATACAGAGGTAATCAGTAAAGTTTCCTGTACAACCGATGGTGTTACCCGTCACACCTGTTCTATCTGTGGGGATACTTACGATGATGTTGTAAAAGGCGGCCACAAGTGGACGTATAAGAAAACAGGGACAAATACCTCTGTTTGTCTGTGTACGGTCTGTGGAAAAACCAAAGAGCATGATTTCTCCATTTTCTCAGATAAAGAGAGTGAGAAGAAAGACCCTACCTGTACAAAAGCAGGAATGGTTGTTGCGACCTGTGCGGACTGTGGACGCAGAAGATGGGTATATGATGAAACCCGTCCGGCACTCGGACACGACTGGAAAGATAATGGCGATGGAACAGCCACCTGCCAGAGAGAGGGATGTGGAAAGAGCCATACCCATGCACTGGATGAGGGAGAGGTCACAAAGAAGCCATCCTGTGAGGAAAAGGGTGTTAAGACCTATCATTGTACCGAAGAAAACTGTAACTATACAAAGACCGAAGATATTGCAGCCACAGGGCATACATGGGATGCCGGTAAGACAACAACGAAAGCAACCTGTACGAAAGCTGGAGTGACAACTTACACCTGTACAGCCTGTGGTGCGACAAGAACAGAGCCAATCGCAGCTACCGGACATAACTGGGACGATGGCAAGATTACGACAAAAGCCTCTTGCGACCATACCGGAGTAAAGACATATACCTGTAAGGCCTGTGGGGATACCAGAACAGAAACCATCGCTATGTTAGAGCATACATGGGATGAAGGACAGGTAACAACAAAACCTACCTGCACTAAAAAAGGTATCCGCACTTATACCTGTAAGGTATGTAAAGCAACAAAAACCGAAGATATCGAAGCTACAGGACATGATTATAAAGTAAAAGACCATAAGGATGCGACTTGTACGGAAGACGGTTATACAACCTCTGTCTGCAAGAACTGTGGGGATGAGAAGAAAGAGACGATAAAAGCCACAGGACATCAGCATACCGAAGTACGGGGGGCAAAAAAAGCAACTTGTATCGAAGAGGGATATACCGGAGACACCTATTGTACTGACTGTGGAAATATGATTTTTACCGGAAAGAAAATAGAGAAGACAGACCATACATGGGATAATGGTGTAGTATCAAAAGACCCTACATGTACTGAAAAAGGAAGCAAAACGTATACTTGTGCGGTATGCCGGGAAACTAAGACAGAAGAAATCCCAGCGACAGGACACCAGAATAAGGAAGTCCGTGATAAAAAGGCTGCTACCTGTACAAAAGCAGGATATACAGGGAATACTTACTGTAAGGACTGCGGAGAGCTTTTGAAAACAGGCAAAGAAACGGATGCACTTGGACATACATGGGGTAAAGGTAAGGTAACAAGAAAATCTACCTATACAGCGGCTGGCCAGATCACCTATACCTGCAGCAGATGCGGCAAGAAAAGAGTGATTACCACAAAGAAGCTGTTTTATCCAAAAGCAGGCACAAAATACACCGTAGCAGGCTGCCAGTACAAGGTTATAAAAGCAGGTGCAGAGGTAAGTCTTGTTGGGACAAACAAGAATGCAAAGAGCGTGACAATACCGGCAGTGATCAAAGTAAAGGGTGTTACCTATAAAGTAACATCGATCGGAGCAAAGGCTTTCAACGGCAGCAAGAAGCTTACGAAAGTAACGATTGGAACCAACATAAAGAAGATCAGTAACAATGCGTTCTATAAATGCAAGAGCTTAAAGACAGTAATCATCAAGTCGGTGCTGCTGACGAAAAAGACAGCGAATAAGAAAGCGTTTAAGGGTATCAGCAGAAAGATGGTTATCAAGGTGCCGAAGAAAATGAAGAAAGTTTATGTGAAGATTTTCAAAGGACTGAAAGTAAAATAAGGAAAAAGAATTCGATTCTTTTTAAGGACTCATGCCTGAATGGGTGTGGGTTCTTTTTATTATTTTTCATTTGTTTTTTGAGTTGTGAGAGCTAAAAATTATCATATTATGACAAAAAAATATATTAGAAAAAGAATCGGTTTCCATTTTTTTTCTTGATATTTGTATAATTTAATGCTAACATTACAAATATATTTATTGAAGAAAGTATAATAAACTATATATTTCAGAAAAAACTACGGGTAGCTTTAAATTCTGTAAATATATTAAGAACACACCATACAAAAGAAATATACAAGGGGAAATATTTTAGATAAAAGTTCTGGAATAATTAATTATAAAATTGTATATCTTAGTATTATAAACATACAAAATAAATGTGTGTGAAAGCGGGGATAATATGAGGAGAGAAGAATTTTTATCAGCATGTAGAAGGACCGAAGTTAGTTATAGAGACTCATTATTGAATTTTTATAAAAAATATGTAGATATCGTTGAAAAACTATACAATAAATACATTCTGTTGGATGAGAATAATCAGAATAGAATGCTAATCATGAAATTAAAAGAATGGTTAGAACAAAGTGCATATAATGATATTCTCTTTACTATAAACTCGTTGAATGAAGATTCAGAACAAAAAGTTTTAGGCTTTATTAATTTATATGATTATATTTTAGAAACTGCGAATGATGATTATGAATTGATAGATCAATTATTTTTCATTCCAGGTCGATTTGAAAAAGATTTTAATGTAATAAACAACAGAGTTATCTTAAATGATGATGATGAACAATATAATTTTTATAACGGAAATGAAAAAGAATCTTTTGATAAGATTCTTTTTTTATATTTTATGTTTATACCAAAGGAGGAAGAAAGATGGAATTTAACGAAATTGTAGAACATGAAGCGCAGTTAAGGCATGTAGAAACAATAAAAATTAATGCAGAAAAGAAGAAAGAGTATGTAGAAAATACCCTAAGTATAAGAGCCAGCACTAAAGGAGAAGTTATTGATAATAAAACAGGTTATTCTTCGTTATATGTTATAGTCGAGAACGACGGCTATATATTAGAAGTAAACAAAAGAGGAAAATTTCAGTTTTCTAATGGAATATCTAATAAAAAAAAGGCAATAGAATTTATGGAAATTCAGGGAATACGGCTTTTATGGTCGTTTGCGAGAGAAGATATTTATGAAATCTCTTCTAAAATGTTGCCTAAACCTATCATGTTGCCTACAATTGATGTAATGAAAACTTTGAGGAAATCAAACAAATGAAAATTCGTTTTATGCGCACTGACAATGATATATTTGGTGAGGATGAAATAATACATCCTATTATCCAAATATCAAGAAATAATGATGTTTACATAAGTATATTAACTGAATTATTATTCAAATTTAATACATATACAGAAAAAATATGTTTTAACGTAGAAAAAACATTAAAACTTTTTCAATACCGAGTGGAAGAAGATGATATAGAGGAATATGCTAAGTTTTCTAAATTGGTCTATAATTTCTACTATACAGTAGTCGATGATGATTTCGGACGTGAAATAGAAAAAAATAATGTAGATTTTTATAATCAAAATAAATTACGATTTGCTGATAAAAGATTGCATTTATATAGGGGACGTTTGTTTGAAGTTTTGATTTCTTCATTAGTCGAACCAAGATTTGTTAATGAATATTTTGAAACAGGATGTAAAATATTTATAAATAACAGCCATGTTTTTGTACGCTATGGAGAAGGAATGGCGAGTCATAAGGAAACTTTTGATATTGCCGGTTGGATTGAAAATTCAGAATATGGTGAGTTTTATGAATGTAAGATTAATCCAGAAAGATTTACAGAGGCTAATTATAGACTTTTAGAGGAATTAGAAAAAAGACTTTTAGAATGTAGTATATCAAATTGTATTATAGCTTTTGTATCTGCTGATTCTACAAATAAAATACTACAAATAAAACGTGATATCGAGGAAAAAAATAAAAATATATCCTCTGAGTTTAGAATTATAGGAAGAGATTCCATATCGGAAATCCCTAGATATGAAATACCAGAAATCGCATAAAAATACAAAAAATAGCCGTTCCAGTCTTGAGTTGACAAGACTAAGCGGCTATCTTTGATATCTAAATTACCAATAGCCTAATAGCGATGCCAACACATGACACTTACCTCGACAACGGCACTGACATAGGACTTACTGTTGGTGAGTTTATCTTATCACATTTCGATAAATTTATCAATAATTTGTAAAAATGACTCCATCAAACGTATTGATTTTTCCAACTATATAGTATATGATATTTATACAGGTAGAAATACACTGTATACATTCGATCACTGATATTTTGTATTAAGCGTATCTTAAGTACGCCAGCCGAGTGGGAAAAGCAGCTTTTTATAGCTGTTTTTTTTATTATTTCCTTTAAAATTAACGAAAAAAGACTTCATATTTCTATGAAGTCTTTAAATATTGATTGCCAGTTATCTGAGAGCTTTGTCTTTTATTCTGCCGGTTAACGGCTATGTTCTAGTGGCTCTATTATAACTGTATGATGCATATTTGTCAATAATACATGAACATATATTCAGATAAATGGATTGATTTAGAAACTGCAGCAGAATATTGCGGAAGCACCATCACTGGGTTAAAGCACTCCTGCCATAGAAAGTAAAAACGGAAACTCCTATTACAGAACTTCCCACAAAGAGACTCTATTCAAAAGCAGGTGCAGAGGTAAGCCTTATCAAGACAAACAAGAAAGCGAAGCGTGTGACGATACCAGCAGTCATCAAGGTAAATGGAGTTACCTATAAAGTAATATCGATCGGAGCAAAGGCTTTCAACGGCAGCAAGAAGCTTAAGAAAGTAATGATCGGAGCGAACATAAAGAAGATCAGCAACAATGCGTTCTTTAAATGCAGGAGCTTAAAGACAGTAACCATTAAATCGGTGCTGTTAACGAAGAAAACGGCGAATAAGAAAGCGTTTAAGGGTGTTGGTAAGAAGATGGTTATCAAGGTACCGAAGAAAATGAAGAAGGCTTATGTGAAGATGTTTAAAGGATTGAAAGTGAAATAAGAAAAAAGAATTCGATTCTTTTTAAAGGACTCATGCCGGATGGTGTGGGTTCTTTTTTTATCATAGGATGAAAGACTATCATGCTAATAGGTTATTCTTTTGGTTGTGCGAACTTCTTTTTTTGTATATAATGAAATCATAAATATAAAAGTAATTTATAAACCACACATATATGTATGCTTTTTACAAATTTAATAGTGGATAAGATTAAGAAATAATTACTGAGAAAACGAAAAGAGATTTAGCAAGGGGACGAGGAAATGAGTACTATAGAAACTGTCATTCATAGATTGGGATATCATAATTCAAAAAAACTTTTTTATTTATCTGAGTTTGATAAATGTACTGATTTATCATGGCATGATAGAAGGGTTTTATGTGAATTGGCTCCTTATGCAGCTTATGTAATAGATGGGCGTGTGCTTACAGTATTTTTTAATGATCTGAATAGTAGAACAGACGTAAATCTTCATGGAAAGATATGGAATGCACAGATGCCAGTTGTGATTTCTGATGAAGGTAATTGTATTAGGATCTACAATGGAAAAAGTATAAATTTAGGTAACGATAAGGAAATTAAATTACGAGACATTATTGCATATGATTTAAGTGAATGTGATGAAAAGAATGCATTTTCGTATTGGAATGTGACAAATAGTCTGTCACTAGAACTTTACGAAAAAAGCATGAATAAAAAGAGTTTAGATGAGTTTTTGATTGACAACCTTAGATACATTACAAAAAAGCTAAAAGATGAATACAAGATTTCTTTTGCAAATAAGTTAATGCTGAGAATATTGTTTATTCGCTATTTGATTGATCGTGGTGTTAATATAGGATATATGGGACTTAATGATGATGTCGAACACTCTCAAGAGACATTCCTTACTATTGTCCAAAACAAAGATGCGCTTTTTAAATTAATCAAATATTTAAAAGAAAGATTTAATGGTAATCTGTTTGAGGTAGATGAGCAAAAGGAAAAGAGTGAGATAACAGATGAGGCTCTTTTTATGCTGCATAGTTTTTTGACAGCTAAAGAAGAGTTAAAAACAGGGCAATTGTGTTTATTTCCTTTTTATGACTTTAACATTATTCCTATTGAATTAATAAGTAATATTTATGAAATATTGCTAGGTAAGGAGAAACAAGATAAAGATAAAGCCTTTTATACCCCAGAATATTTAGTAGACTATATTGTAAACCGCACAGTGGGAAAGTATCTTGTCAATGAGAAAGAGTGCAGGGTATTAGACCCTTCCTGTGGGTCAGGAATCTTTTTGGTTAAGTCGCTTCAAAAAATATTGGAGCGAAATGCAGATACCAATGGTTTCTTACAGGATAAAGATAAACTCAATGAACTGGTTAGGGAAAATATATATGGGGTAGATTATAATGAGGAAGCTGTGGATGTTACAATTTTCTCTATTTATGTTACTCTTTTTGATTATCAAGATCCAAAGAGTCTGGAACAGTTTAAACTGCCGTTATTGAAGAATGAAAATATTCTTTTCGGGGATTTTTTTGATGAAGAAAAGATGAGATTGATTGAAAAGACTGATTTTAAATTTATTTTAGGAAATCCTCCATGGGGCAGAGTAAGGCAACAGAACTATAAGAAGTATTGTGCTGATAGAAACTTCATTGCACAAAATGGAGAAATATGTGTGGCATTTCTGTTAAAAGTTCAAGAGATTGGAAATTTGGATACGGAATGTAGTTTGGTCATCCCATCAAAACTGTTATATAAGAGGAAACGTCCATCGATAGCTTTAAGAAATAGATTGTTAACAAGTACACAATTAGAACAGGTATTAGAAATCTCAGCGGTTAGAAAACAGATTTTCAAAGGCGCAATAGCTCCGGCAGCGGTACTTTCATTTTTATGTAGAAAAAGCCCAGCCAATCATAAAGTGGAATATATAAGTTTAAAACCGAATAAATATTTGAGATTGTTAGGGATTATTATGATAGAACCAGATGATGTCAAATATGTGAAGCAGACATTGTTTTTGGAAAATGATGAGCTGTGGAAAATCTTAGTTTATGGCGGATATTGGGATTTTGAATTGCTCGGTAATATGCGTAAAAAACTTAAAACAATCAAGGATATTGCTTCAGAAAATAACTTAATGATGAAAAAAGGACTTCAAGATAATACTGGAGATAAAAAAGATGCTTCCGTTCTAGTGGGGCGAAAAATATTAGATTCTGAAAAAGCGTTGGATCATTTCTGTCTTAATGAATGTGCCTATACAATTTTTAATAAGGATAAGATACATCGTCCGAGAAATCCAGAGATATATGAGGCTCCGTATCTCCTTTTTAAAAAGGGGTTAGATTGTACGGATTATTCTATAAGAGCTGTGTATACAGAAAAAGATTTCCTTTATAGAGAAACAATAAACTGTATAAAGGGGGATGAAAAGGATAAGAAAATATTATTGAACTTATGCGGTTTACTTAATTCATCATTATTTTCTTACTTTAACTTGATGCTCGGTTCTTCAACGGGGATAGAAAGAGAACAGATCTTTTTAGAAGAATTGGGTAACTATCCATATGTATATAGTGATGAACTTGTTGAATTGGTGGAAAGGATACAGTGTGAGGATAGCAATGAGAGAAGGGATAGGTTGCAGGATGAGATAGACAAATGTGTTATGAAGATGTATGGATTACAGAATAACAGTTTTGTTGATTATGCTTTATCTGTTCAGATCCCAATGCTTTGTGGAAATTATCAGGAAACAAAATGCGATATGAATATAATGAAAGAATATGCATCAATCTTATCTAAGATATGGGATGAGCATTTTGGTCAAAGTAATGTACATTATAAGATAACTATATACCCGGATATAAAGGGAAAGTTTTCTGCGGTACAAGTGCAGCTTTCTTTTAAAGAACAAGCAGAGCAACTTTGTTTTGTTGACAATGCTGATGAAGATATTAAACTGCTTACTGATTTTATGATATATCAATTAAATGATTGCTTTTATCAGACAAAAGATGTTGTGGAGTTTTCAGAAGATTCATTTGTTATTGTAAAATCAATAGAGGCTAAAAACTGGCATCCTGCACTGGCGATAAAAGATAGTCAGAAAGTGTTAAATGCAGTCCTTCTAGGAATGGAGGATTACAGATGAGTGGTATGTTGAGCAGAGATATTTTAAAGGAATTATGCCGTGCAGATTTTGAGAAGATTACAACCTACATTTTTGATATGTGTACATTGATTGTAGAAGACTATGAAAAAAAACAGCTAAAATTGCCAAATGATGAAAATAAGATTAGAAGTATTATGCTGGAGGAGTATATAAATAAGCAGAAAGTCCCTCATAACATGTTAGGATATAAGTTTGAGTTAGAAGTGCCAGAAAATTATGCAGGAAATGGGAAACATATAGGAAGAGTTGATATTCGCATTTTGCTAAAGAGTGATTTTGAAAAAGATGATGCATACTATATCGTTGAATGTAAAAGAATTGACGGTTCAGCTGACTTGAATAAAAAATATGTAAAAGAGGGAGTAGCAAGGTTTGTTACAGGAAAATATTCTTCATATTATGGCAGAAATATAATGCTGGGATTTGTTGTAAAAAAGATTGATATATCTGCTAATACAAAATTGATTGAAAAAATTCAAAATACAGAGAAAATTCAACATATGCATGGCTGTTTTGAGTTTATAGAGAAGAAGGGTGTTGCAGAAAATTATAAGTGTATGTACCAGATACAGTCTGGTGAAGTAGAATTGCACCATATTTTTTCAGATTATTCGAGTATTATCGAGACAAATAAGTGTAATTATAAAAATACATAGAATGTATTTAATCAAATTATAGGGGTAATTGCTTGTGCATTTTCCTTTTGCGCTATGGTTGCAAGTTTTTCCAAGTTATTTGGTATGTATTCTATACAAATAAATATAGGTTTGATGATTTGTACTATAACGTGGATTCTTAAAGACATAGCAAAATCTATATTATTATATTTTGTAAACAAAGGATAATTAATAAGGAGGGGACTAAAATGAGTGTTTTGGATGCAATAAAAATTATCTTTTTGGGAGTTTTGTTTTTTTTAATTCTTATTTTTACGATTTCTTATTTTGGTATGCGCTATATGAAAAAACATAATAAATAAGCATGAGAGTAAGATAGAGTATCTTTGCTTTACTCTTTTGCCAAAAGGCACTTTTCCTAAAAAAGACACTTCAATTTTCGGAGAAGTGTCTTTTTCTATGAAAGGAATCTGATTCCATTAATTATTTTCCACAGATATATGAGTGAAATCTGTCCGACTTTCCAAAGAGGTCAGATAAAAAAATATTTCTACGGAAAAATCAAATAAATAAGGTTTCTGTCATACTATATAAGAAGGGAGAACAAGCTTTATAAAAAAACAAGAATTCCCCTACCGCTTTAGGTTATGGGATGGGTGGGCGGAAAAACGGTATCCCCCACTGACATGAAGTGAAGCCCTGCTGGAAGAAATACCGGTATTCAGTTTCCGCATAAAGGATGCAAGCTATGGATTAAAACAAAGAGGTGAGTAATGATAAAAAATGATTCAGCATATTTTAAAAATATATTTCATATAGGTGATATGCATTTAGATCATGTTTTTTTTGAATTTGAATACGAACCTATTATATTTACATGTACAGATTCTAATAACAGTTTATATCTTTGCCTTTGTTCAGAAATTCGTTATGTTCAACGATGGATTATAACAAAGACAGATATAAATATTTTAAGGCAACTTGTATATAAAAAGATAGATATATCATCTGCTTTTTTAATGTCTTCTGAATTGTATGTTGTAGAAAGAAACTTGGAAGGGAAAGAAAACAGTAGGATAGTTAATCACGATAATATTGATAGGTTGGATCTGCCAAAAGAAAATACATTTTTGAAATGTAATTTATCGGATGCAGAAAATTATCTAAATAAAACCTCTTTTTGCTTTAGGAAGAAAGAGACGAACTCTCTGGCAGCACATACAAGTAACGAAAGTGGAAGCCGGGAGCAAAGGCTTTCAACGACAATAAGAAGCTTAGTAAGGTAACTGTCGCCACTAACGTAAAAAAGATCAACAACAATGCGTTCTATAAATGCAAGAGCTTAAAGACAGTAACCATTAAATTGGTGCTGCTGACGAGAAAACGGCTAGTAAGAAGGCATTTATAGGAGGGTTAGGAATATGGGTAGTATTAATACGGAAACTGAAACTGTCATAAAAAAGATTTTGCCATACATGAAAAGAAGAGGATATAATATCGAGCAAGATTTTGATTTTGAGACTGCTGTATCAACAACTGATAGATATACAAAAGGATATGTTGATATATTGGTGACGTTGGGTAAAAAAACACCATTTTTTTTGATTGAAGCTAAAAGACTGGGGAAAAATTTAACGAAAAAAGATAGAGATCAGGCTATTTTGTATGCCAGATCAAAAGAAATAAAAGTTCCTTTTGTAGTCGTTACAAATGGAAAAGATATACAGTGTTTTAATACTAAGAATAAACAAAGAATAATATGGAACGGAAAAAGGTCAGATAAAGTACCAAGTCGGTCACAAATTGAAAAAGTTGTAAAAACATTAAGAATTAAGCCTGATGAAGTGATAATAAATATTTCGAATGATGAGTCATTACCATATAGACATGGCCTTCCATTGCGCCAATTAAATGCATTATTTGCGAGGGGTCATAATACTATTCGAAAAATAGAAAAAGATGAGGATTATGCCTTTGCGGATTTTTCAAAACTTTTATTCTTAAAACTATTAGAAGAAAAAAATGATCTTGACGAGAGTTTTTCGTTACCTTATTCATATAAATTTTATGAATTGGCGGAATATCCAATACAAAATGCTGATCAGGTAAAAAATGCGATAAAAAGCATGATTAGTCAAATAGTTACTGATACATCTTATGGGGAAGTTCTCACAGAGCCATTAAGATTAGAAAATCCAAAAACATTCTTAGGTTTAGTTAAAGACTTAGCATCGGTTTCTTTTTGTGATTGTAGTGTTGATTCAAAGGGTGCTGCTTTCGAATATTATGTCAGAGCTACATTAAAAGGTAAAAAACTGGGGCAATATTTTACGCCGAGAGAATTAGTCCAGGTTATGACTTGTTTGATTGGAGAAGATAAAATAATTAACTCAGTGATAATGGGAAGTAAATTGAAAGTGTTGGACCCGGCTTGTGGAACAGGGGGATTTTTGGTTTATTTAATGCAAGAAGCTTTAAGCAAACTACAAGTGAAATTGAAAAATCGAGATATTACAAAAGAAAGCTATGACCAATGCGTGAAAAGGATAAAGGAAGATATCTTTTATGGTTCAGATGCTAATAGAGGGGTTGCTGCATCTGCAAAAATGAATATGATAATTGCAAGTGATGGACATACACACATTGTCCATGAGGACAGCCTTTCAGCTAAAGCAGTTAATTGGAGTGTAACAAAGCCGGATTGTAATTTGATTATGACAAATCCGCCTTTTGGAACAGCGGAAGGGGATTCTTTATCAAAAAGTGATAAAGAGCAGTTTCAAATAAGTACAACAAAAGGACAATATCTATTTATGCAAAAAATGATCGATTGTACTGTTCCAGGAGGAGAAATCTGTACAGTAATTGATGAGGGCGTTCTTAATACGAGTAAGGGCTGGGAATTAAGAAGGTATATATTAGCAAACTGTATCATTAAAGCCGTTATAAACTTGCCACCAGAAACATTCAAACCTAACAAGATCAATGTAAAATCCAGTGTATTGTACTTGGAAAAACGAGAGACTATAGATGTGGATCTTGAAGATAATTATAAAGTAACATTTTGTGCACTTGATTCATTAGGATATATGGGATCAGGAGATAAAATACGTGGCTTTGATAATATTATTTTTCTGGATGAGATTAGAAAAAAAGTATTAAATCATGAATTAGGTGAAGAAAGAGCAGGATATCATTGGAAAGCATATGATATTTGGTCAAATGAGATCGCAGATGATAAAGGGTTTAGATTAGATTATAAATATTGGGAACCACAATTTAGAAAGAAATTTAAACAACTTGAGGGTACAGGTTGTTTATCAATAAAAAATTTAAATACAATTGAAACAGCACGGGGAATAAGTCCAAGTTCAGAATATTATGTTGATGAGAAAGACGGATTTGCATTAGTTGTTAAAGCTGGGAGCAATATTAGTAGATTTGGAAAAATTTTGATAACTCCAGATTCTGATTGGATTGAAAAATCATTATATGATGAGTACGTTCAACGATCCGAAGACAATATGGAGAACAGAAATATTGTCAAAAAAGGGGATGTGTTATTAGCTTCAACCGGAGAAGGTACGCTTGGAAAATGTTGTGTTTATGATAAAGATATCCCGGCCATTGCAGATGGGCACGTTACAATAATTAGAGTAGATAAAAAAATAATTGATCCGTACTATTTGACGGATTATTTAAGATGTGGTTTCGGCGAAAAGCAAATCGCGTGTTTTTATTCAGGTTCAACAGGACTAATAGAGTTAACTCCAGAGCAAGTAGATATGATTATCATTGATAATGCAGGAGAAAAACAAGATATCAATGTTCAAAAGGAAATATCAAAAGCTATTCGAAGAAGAGAAAAAAAATATATTACACAGATTGAAGAAGCAAAAGAATTATTGGAAACAGTTGATAAAATATGGGATTAAAAGAGGATTTGTTTTGAAAATTAAGTAGATAGAATCGGATTCTTTTAAAGGACTTATGCTGGATGGTATGGGTTCTTTTTTTTATGATAATGTAAATAAGCTGTTAAGCAACAAATGTACAGAGGAAGCCTTCCAGTTACGGTCCGGTGAAGCTTCCACAACTTCCGATGATGTTAATTTATAAAATATTTTATCATTGTAATTAACATAGTTAATTAAACTTCATTATAATATTTTCTCAAGTGTTTTTCTATTTTTTGATAATATTTTGTCCCCTGTTTCTTTCCAAAAGAAGAGTGAAAGAGTGCTTTTACTTCGTTAGAAGATGCTGTACATTGGACGATTTCTGTGATCCTTTTTAATGTAGGGTTATTTTTCTTTAACGACAGTAGACTTCCCAAAGGAGGGAGAAGATTTTTCTTTTTGGCAGGAACTGGTACAGGTAAAATATTTTTGACAAAATCAAGATTAGTAGCAGGAGAATTCTCCTTAAGTTTTAAAACATCCTGAATCTGTTTTAATTCTAATTCTTCTATAAATTTTTCACACCGATAAATGTGAATTCCCTTTTCTTTCCAAAAATGAACTACTGCATCATACCCCTTGTCTTTTGATAAAATACAATAAG
>OLRZ01000803.1_pt1 | contig 24090 bp, 22 predicted proteins | sample 1671931 | NCBI WGS metagenome assembly OLRZ01 (sample SAMEA3136627, study PRJEB25190) | human gut metagenome | reverse complement strand
TTATTTGTTATACTCTATTTTCTCGGATAACCTATACTTCTTTGTTTCAAACTTCTCTTCATCAAGTCTACGTGGTAAAACCTCACTGACTTCAGCAAGCAATTCGGCATATATTTCCCATTCTCCCCTCTGCAACTTATACATCATCATATCCTCCTTGTAGGGATAGGGACTATCTTCCCAAAACATTAAAGCTTGCTGTTTCTCATTCCACTGTGGCCTGCATAAAGTTTTCCTCAAAGATGAAGTATTAAACTTCTTTTCATCGCTCCATTCCAGAAAAACTAATTCTGTCAATTCAAAGTTCTCCCAGTATGTACAAAAAATAATATCCTCATTTCCATCTTCTGAAATATCCTGTATCCAACATACTTCTTCGTACATAATAGGGTATCCTCCCACCGTCTGCTGGCACACAACTTCTCCCTTTTTGTTGAATAGTGTCAGCCGATAATCTGCCAATCTGTCTTCATAGATGCTGTTATAATTACAATAACTCTGACTGATTCTCTCCCAGATCAATGTATGCATATTTCCATTTACTCTGATTTCCCTTTCTAAAACTTTTTCATTAACGACTGTTTCATCAGCATTCCTGCTATTCAATAGCAGAGTGGAGTAGCCAAAATAGGTGCCTTTATCGTTAAAAAAACCATGAGGTATCTGCCACCTTTTTGTTTCTGGATTTCCATAATATAGGCATTCTATCTTAATGAACGAATCATCAACAATCTCCAACTCTCTAACAGGATAAGAATCATAGGGTATATACAAAATTTTTTGTAGGTCTAAATCTTCTATTGCAATGTGCAGTTCATACCCGGATACATAAGTAAGAAAGCGATCTTTCACTAAATAAGCCACCTTATAATTACCCATATCCAATACTGTATCATCATTTAAGATTCCAAGTTCCTTCTCTTGCTCTGTAACGAAAGTTACCCCCTCTTTTCCCATCCTGCATCCCCATAACAGAATGCATCCTAATGTAAGGAAAAATAATTTTACTATCATTCCTTTCATTCCTAAATTACTCCTCCCGTTCTTCTAAGGATACTCTCTTTATAATCCAGCCGTTCCACAAAACCATTTCGTTTATAACCTTTTTTCAGTCTATGCCTGCTTATTCTCCTGTCCCAAAACCGTCAAACGGTTTCCACTCAATCTTCATAGGTATCGTGGTATATTCCTGTCTGATTGCGTAATATTCTTCCTCATTGATATATTCCCATTCCCCGCTCTCGATTCTTTCCCGCCGGTAAACCCTCTCTGTATTCTCTGGGGCATCCTCGGGGAGACTCCATTCCCATTCGCTCCTCAGATTATCCAAACGCTTCCACTCTCCATCTGTCAATGCATAATATGCATAGTTTTCCGTACTCCCTGAATCATAAACGTACTCCAAAATTCCTCCTTCATAAAGGTTGATGCCTATTCTGTATCGTACATACCCCTCACTTATCTTCCTATCAGGTAAGTAATAGTAATAATACGTATGAAGCTCGATATTTTCTTTATTTTCTTTAGCTCCTTCATCTTTCCAGTGGAATGTATAATCTACGCCAATCAGTAGCTCCACTATTCCGTCCTGATTGATATCCATAAAAGAATAGTAATATAGGCTATCATCTGAATATCTTGATGCCAGCCAAATCCCTTCTGCTGGGTTTATGCCAATTTCCTCCCATACCTCCTCATGATATGCCTGATAATACTGTGCATACTCATATTCCTTCCATATAGGAGTATACAGTTCCATAATCCTGGAATTTGAAATAGGCAGATAGTCCCTCTTCCCTGATTCAATTCCCTCCTGTGTCATCTGCTTTGTTTTTTTCCCCATACTTTCCTTCAAACTCTTGACTGCTCCCTCCGCTGTTTCTCCACATCCGGACAATACAGCAATTAAACAGGCAAACAAGCAAAGAATTCCGCCTCGGAATATCGCCCTTTTCAAGTCTGCTACTTTTTTCATTCTGTCTTCCACCTTAATCTTCCCTATCTGCAAACTCTCCATAAATTTCTCTGGCATATTGAACACGCAGTTCTCTTTCCTGTATTTCATAAACAATTTTTTCCTCAACCTTTACTCCATTTTCCACACATCTTTCAAAGCTTGCTGCCCAAATCATCGCTGCTTCTGCCACATTTGAGGTGGTTTCAAAAAGCGATTTCTCTCCATACAGAATGGTTCTGTCTCCTCTATATACATAATTGCTCCCCCATCCACTTTCATACTCCTTCATTGCATATTCACATTGAAAAGCAACATTTTTCCAGCCCTCCTCTTCCGGTAATCCTCTTTCTCTTGCCCATTCTCTTCCTGCTTCAAGCATCTTATCTTTCCTTGAGCCAGCATTAGTCCATTGAAAAAGTCCATAAGCGCCACTGGAACTGATTATTTCCGGTTTAAAGCCGGATTCCTGCTGTACATTTCCCAAAATTCCTGCCACTGCTACTTCTGAAAAGCCTTGCTGCAAAAAATACTCCCACATATATTCCTTTACTTCCTGAGGATTTGTTGGATCAAGTGGCAACAGAATATCTGGATCTTCCATCTCTTCTACTTCATCTTCTGTTGGTATATATCCCGAACTCTTCGGATAAATAAATCCCCCATGACTGCAAAACAGAATAGCTTCCATGGTAATTCCCTCTTCCATGTCTGCACAAAAGGGACAACTGTCATATCCCCCTTCTCCCAACAAATTCTCCCAATCGTCCCTAATATCCATCAAATAGACACAGGTTCCAGCTTTTCGTAATTCTTCCGAAGTCTCTGCCATCTGAACATCTTTTATTTCTTTCTCTCTATTTGGCGGATTCTTGCAATTCCCAAAGGGTTCTATATTCTCCCACTTTACCCTGTCCTTTACCGTTGCAAAACGCTGTCCTGCCCCATTCAAAAGCTTTCTCTCTTCTGTTATTTTTAACTGCCTTTCACTACTTCCCTCCGGCGCTGTGAACTCCTCCCTAAACGGTCTTACCGGCTTCATCGTACAGGCAGTACAGGTCAGAAGTGCTCCTTCCACAAGATAATGATGTTCCTCTCATCCTGTTTCTTTCCCATTTTTTTCTCCTGTTATCTAAAAAATCACCATCTCATCCATCACCATGGTTTCCTCTACCCCGATAATCCCAAAGTGGTGTTCGTAAAAATAATAAACCTTCTCCTGCATGGGCAGAAACAGTTCTCGCAGGAATGCCGCTTTCTCCTGTTCCTCTTTAGTTTCCTTTACTCCCAGATAAACTAATAGCTCCATGGGTCTTTCCTGGCTTTCATAAAGAAAGGCTCCTTGATAGAGAAAAGTTACCACCTTACGGTATTCTTCAAGATAATTGCCGGATTGCAGTAAATGAAGATAAGACCGAATAATTCTTTTTTGTTCCTCTCCCTGAAAGAGAGAGAATCGCTTCCTGAACCCTTTACCATACACCTCCTGCATAAATTCCCGAAAGAGAATCTGATGATAGTAGTCCTCTCTGGACAGCCCTTCCCGTAAATCCAGTTCCACCAGATAGTGCATACAGATGTCCAGAAATAAAGCTCTGGTCTCCTTCATCTCTTCCACATTTTTATCCAAAAGGGCGGCAAAGACCGTTCCAAAACGATATAAAGGATTAATGGCAATCCTTTCCCCTTCCGGTGCGGACAGATTTAAGTCTTCCTCCGATACCTCCAAATAGGGGCTGGGGTTATCCGCCTCCGTAAAGCACAGCTCGCCCTCTGAAAATCCCTTTTTTCTGGCTGCCAGCACAGCCTCCCATGCGTAATTCATTCTTCTCCTTTTCTATACCACTCAGGTGGTGCTGATTATTCACGAAGAATGGCTCGCTAGAACTATTCTTCGTAGGAAATTGAAGCTTTTTGACGAAGCAGCCTCTGCCGCAAGCCTTTAAAAGTTCTTTTCCCATTCCCCTCGGCACTGATATTCTAAATATTCCAACTGTAGCTGGGACAGCAGATAACGGAGCCAGGATTCCTGTAAATACTCCGGTAAGCCTCCTTCTTTTTTCCACCCAAAGGTAAACAACAGAATGTTTCGTTTGTCCTGGGGAAAAAGAGAATTTCCCAGACAGTCGTTCATGTCTGCTCTTAAGGCTTTCTCCCTTACTTCATCAAAAATAGTATAGTTAAGAAGCTCCACCCCGAAGTCTCCTGACAACTCTCTTACCTTTCGCCTAAGTTCTGCCGGCGTCTGAATAAACCTTCCTGCCCTTTGGAGATAGCGGGCAGCCAGGCTGTCCTGGCGTTGATTGGAAAGAACAGGAGCGGTATAGCCGTAGGAGGAATGAACTTCCTGTTGATGCAAAAGGTAAAGCTTTACCTCTCCCAGCTCTTCCTTTTGCGTTTTCACCAGTACCCGGTTTTCCTCGTAGCGGACAGAAAGGAACTCTTCTTCTGTCTCCACCAAAATCCCAACATCCTCCTGTCTCCCTGTTCCCAGTGCATAGATATGTTCATAAATCACCTCATCCATACAGGGATGTCTGAACTCCTTAGATTCTACCTGGATTTCCTCCACATTCCATAAGGGAACCATATCTTCCCGAACTGCTCCTTCCCACACTCCGTAGGATATCCGAAAGGTTTCTTCCGGCAAACCCCCTTCCTCCGGCACCAGATCAACAAACCGCTCCAGATGCCCCATAGGCACAGTCTGCCAGGGCACCTGATTTGTCTGAAACAACTGATAAAGCTTTTTTATACAGTCCTCATAACGACTTGCCTTTTCCAGGCGAAAGTTAACCCTCCGTCCCGTTTTCTCCTCTGTTCCCAAAATCTGTTTTTGCTGTAAAAAGGCTTTCATAGACTCATCGTTCCCTGCCAGATAGATAGTTTTTCGCCCTTCATCAAGACCAGGCTTAAGATCAGCAGAGCAAAGGGGACACCAAAATCCATTAATAGGATCCCTATCTTCTTTTTTGACGATGGTGGTATAAATGGCAAAGGCTTTCCCCGGCAGGGTAAGTTCCTTCTCTATTCGTTCCTCTAATACCTGATACTTCCCCTCTGTTAGGGTATAAAGGGCTAAAAATCCTTCCAGCAAAAGTTCTCTGGCTTCCTTCCTTTCTTCTATATCTCTAATCCCACCCAACTGCTTTTGCAGGTATTCCCGATAATCCATCTCTTCTTCCTTCTGTCCTTATCCATTTCCACTGACCGTACTTTGTTCTTGCTTTTTCCGCTCTTCTTCCGCCTTTTTTGCTGCTTCCTCGGCCCGTTCAGCCGCTTCCTGAGCTTTCTTTGCTGCTTCCTCGGCCTTCTGTTCTTCCTGAGCTTTCTTTGCCGCTTCCTCGGCCTCTTTAGCGGCTGCCTTCTCAGCCTCCGTCAGCTTGCTGGTAATGAGATCAATCTTGCCCTGTATTTCATCCGCCTCATTGGTCTTATCCAGCTTGTCATAGATGGCTTTGGCATACTGATACTGCTGGATAGCCAGGGCATACTTCTTTTCCTCCTCCAGGATTCTGGCCTGTTCCCGAAAAGCCTTTGCCTCCTCTACCCTTGCTGCCACCTGAGCCTGTTTTTCTTCCAGTGCACTCATTTGTTTCTCCAAACCGGCTGCCTGCTCCTGATCTTCTAAGGCTTCATACTTTTCTATGGCCATTAGGTAAAAGACCATGGCTCCCTCATAATCCTGCTCCTGATAGGCCTTCTTAGCCTGAGCCACCAGCTGGGCTGCCGCTACTTCTTCGGCTGCCCGTTCCTGATTAGCCTCTTCCTCCTTTGCCTGAACCTCACTCCAGGCTTCGTACAGCTTATCTAACGCATCCAGAGCCTGCTGTTTCCCCTCTTTAAAATAAATGGAGGATGCTTTCTCTTTTGCCTCCAGATACTTTTCTTCTGCCAGAGTATAGTTTTCGTATTCCAGCAGCCGGTCTCCCAAAGAAATCTGGTCGAATACCTGTTCATAGGCAGTGATCTGCTCCAGTCGTTTTTCGATATAGGCAAGACTCAGGTTGTCCGCATACTTTACCCGCACCCTGGCCTTCAGATAATCCTCTTTCGCCTGGATATAGTCCCCCTCATCATAGGCTTCATCCGCCACAATAATCGCTTCAAGAGAAATCAAATACTGGTTATATTTTTCCTTTTCTTCCTTATCCTTTAACTCTCCTGCCAGCTTCAGTGCCTTATCGCACTCCTCCTTGGCCCGAATATAATTGCTATCCTCTATGTAGGTCTCTACATTGGTGAAGGCAAGCTCCATTTCTTCCTGCTTTTCCCGCCTGCCTTTTTGCCAGAAAAATAACAATAAGCCCACTACCAATAGAAGAATCAACACCACCACAGTAATCCGAATAATTCCTTTGATCTTTCGTTTCCGGTTTGGATCCTGAAATACCTTTTCCACATAAATAGCGGCAAAGGTATAGTTTTCCAGCTCCTTGGGCTGTCTGGATAAAAGAAGCTCTTCTACCTTATCACATTCCTCTGCCGGATCATTTCCTGCCTCCGAAAACACATCCAGAAGCTCTCCCTCATCCACCTGCTCCCAAATTCCTCGGGTATACAGGGTCAGGATATCCCCCTCCAGCAGTTTCACCTTAGTGGAAACAAAGGGATGGAAGCTTTTCTGTCCCAGATAAGCATACAGGTTGTTTCTTTCTTCATGCCGGAAAGCCTTGTCCTCTCTCACCTCTCCGCTATGTACCATATCCTGACTAAGGGACATATCGGTGGTGGCAAAGTAGCATCTTCCCTGCCGATAGATTCGAAATCTGGTATTTCCCACATAACCAAAACGAAGTTTAACGTAATCCGTTATCACCACCGTTAAAGAAGCCTTCAGCTTCTCATCGCCCTCTCCTTTTAGCAGGACTTCATTAGCCTGCTTCAGATATCCTTTTATCCGTCCCTTTCCTATCCCCGGATCTTCCTGAAAGGCCTGAATAATGGCTTCAATGGCCGTCCGGGCACCATCCCCATCTCCCCTGTCTGTGATCCCATCGGCAATCACATAACAGGCAAAGTTATCCAGCTCCACAAAGCCAAAATAGTCCTTATTGGTAAGCTTGCTTCCGGCTTCCGAAACAAAGGCGGTTTTCATGCTGCTGTTATACTTTCTCATCTTAATCCCCATGCATAGAACAGGCATTGCCTGTTCTATTGCTCAAATAAATAAGTGAATTTTTTTAATTTCACACTACTCATCCATTCCGAAGAGTCACAAATCCCGGATTGAAAAATAAGCTATCAAGCTTATTTTTCAATCTACTCCCTCAACCAGAACAACACTGGCATTATCCTTATGCAATGACTGAGTGGTATTAATAGCTTCCACTAGGGCAAAGGCCTTCTGCTGACAGCTTCCCTTTTCTTCCAAAACCTCTTCTATCTTCTTCCAGCTTAAGCCCTCATAGAGTCCATCGCTCATGAGTACCACCATATCCTTCTCCTGCAAAGGGATGGGGGTATCAAAAAACTCAATCTCCTGAAAACCATCCTGCCCCAGATAGTTATACAGCCGTTTCTTTTCCAAGAGTCTTAGGGCACTTTCTCTGGTAATCCTTCCCTGCCTGTACTTATCCTCTGCCAGCCGGTCTATGGTATGACCGCTGGATAAGGGAATTAGGCTGTCTCCACGAAAGAGAGCCACCTTGACGTTTCCTGCCAGAGCATAGTACAGTCGCTTATCCCGAATCAGTATGGCTGCTGCACAGGCTCCTGTCTGTCCTTCCTCCAGCTGTTCCAAAATCCGGGCATTGGCAAGATGAAAAGCCTTTCCCAGAAAATAGGCTGGATTCTCCACACTGCGGTAATCCGAAAACAGTTCCCGAAAGGTATCCACCACAAGGGAAGAAGCCACCTTTCCCCCATAGCCCTTTCCCATACCATCTGCCAGAACCGCCAGAAATCCCTCTCTGGTCTGGCACATCCCATAATTATCCTCCTGTACCTGCCGGTCTCCTATGGTCATGGCCTTTCCCACCTGAATCCGTCTTGCTACCCTTCCCTTATCCGGAAGTAGAAACCGAAGAGCAATCAGCACCAGCAGAAAAAGATAAATGAAGAACAATAAGCCTTCCTGTATGGTCATCCTTTCCTCTCCCCCCTATTCCCATCGATAATGCTCTCCGCAAAAGGGAATGAACAAAAACTTACTGTCTCCCAGCTCAAGCATATCAAATTCCTTAAGAGGCATTGGGGTATAAACTGCTTCTTCATTAAGATACACCATTCCATTACTATCTCCCGGCAGAATGACCATGTTATTTTGCTTGACATCATAGACAATGACGCAATGGTTTCTCCGGGAAATCTTATTATCCCCTAGAATCTGGATATCCATGTCATCAGCCCTTCCCACAAAATTTTTTCCTTCCCTTACTTTATAGTCCTTTCCCTTACGGGGTCCAGCCACACAGACGATCCAGCCGCAGACCGGATGTTCCTCCTGTAAAAACAAAGATTCTTCGAGCTCTGTATCGGTCTGTCCTGTTTCCCGTCTTTCTCTGGTAGCAGTTTCCACATTACAATAAGGGCATATGGTTCCGTATCGTCTTGTGGAAAACATATGTCCATTCTGGCATCTGGTCAAATTACTCATCTTCTTCTCCTGCTCCTCTCATTATCCTGCCTTAAACTATCTTTTCTCCCTGCAAAAATATTTACCGTAATTTTACCGGAGCAAGACCAATGTAAATGATATCTCCTCTTTCCACCCTGCAGGGTTCCTTAGAGGACACTCTGTACTTTTGCTCTTCCCCCATGGGCTGAATCCTGGTCCCATTTTCGCTGTCCAAATCTTCAATATACCAGCAGCCATTGCAATAGTTCATTACTGCATGCTCCCCATCCACGGTTGAACCATAATCGGTTAATTTTAAATTGATATCTACCTGAAAGTCTCCTTCATCTCGGCCAAAAACTATGGAAGTTTTTCCGTAAATATCCCAGGTATCGGTCACATTTCCTTCTTCCCCCAGAAGAAGCAGCTGTGTTATCCCTTTCTCTCCCTTCCGCTCCTGTGCACCTGCCCATTTTCGTCTGTCCAAAGCCACTAACCCTAAGCTTCCCAGAAAAACAAGTCCCAATAGAAGCAGACTGCTGTCTCGCTTCACTCCATCCTCCTGATAAAGATAAGAAAGGATTAATCCGGTTAAGGAGGAAATCAGTATGAGTAAGTCAAGTGTTATTTTTCGGTTCATCATTCTATCCTTTATCCATCTATCTATACAGCCAGAGCTATCGGATTCCCATAAAGCCTTCAAACATCTTTGTCATATCCAAGGGATTCCCCTGCTGTTTATTTTCCTTATTCGTCTTTTTACTTTCCGCTGCACCAGAGAAAGCAAAACCAAAATAACTTTCCATATGTTTGGTAAAATTTTGTATGTCCATTTCCGGTGTAGTGGCCTGCGTTCTTGTTTTCTTTACCATCACTTCAGAATCTTTTTTTCGTTTTTCATCATATGTTTTTCGTTTTTCCCTGTTTCCCAAAATCCCATAAGCTTCCACAATGTCCTTGAATCGGGCTTCTGCCTTAGCATCACCCGGGTGTAAATCGGGATGATATTGTTTTGCCAGCTTTCGATAAGCCTGTTTAACCTGCTCCTCTGTTGCCTGCTCATCTATACCAAGAATTTGATAGTAATCCATACCCTAACCTCCTCCTTGATTACTCCATCTCCAACAGTTCCATCAGCTTATCCTTCTCTATCCAGGTACAACGTCCTCCAACCAGAGGACGATCTGTATCATATTTCCAATGTGGCACAGGAATATAGCTTTTCTCCCCTGTCTCCAAATCAATCACATACCATCCTTGAGGGATTTTTTCCCATTCTTCCTTCATGGGTTCAACATAATTTTTAATCATTGTTTCGTCTATGCCAGCCCAGATTGTCCATGAATCCCACATGATTTCATTTCCAGTACAGTAAACTAAATATTTTTCATCCGGAGAATAACTTGCAGAAAACATATACTCACCCAGCTTTTCGCTTTCTCCTTTCGGATATTTCATACGAAAAGTTTCATATCCATATGTATATATTATCCAGCCCCCATGAATATCTCCTTTTATCTGGGATACTTGTATTGGCCACCTTGCTTCATCTACAAGAATTGGTAGTTCATACATCAAATTTTTTGAAGAGTTTACTGAATATACATATATCCCATCAGCCTCTCCCTCTTTTCCATTTACTACCGCCATAACTTCTCCTGATGTGTCTATCTCCCATACCGGTCTACTGTAGTATATATCACGGTATGGCCCAAAATTTTCTTGTAATACTTCCTCTATTACTGTCTTAAATTCTATGAGCGTATTTTTTGTATCTATTGTATTTAAAACTAGATTTCTGTCATAAATATAACTTTCTTTCCTTTCTAGCATTCGTTCCCCATTCTCATACCATATCGCATCCCCATATTCCGACAAAAAATCATTTCTTTTCCAGCTGACGATTTGATTCAGGTCAATAGAACAGTCAACAATATGTTCATCCATGATTTCTACCCATTCCATTTGATACTCATATCCTCTATTCGCTTCTTCCCAGTCCATATGATCCGCCAGTTCAGGTTTTCTGCCAAGTATTTTTTCACACAAAGCAAAATAGGTATCTTCTGCCTGTTTTTTTGTCTTTGTAAAATCTCCATAAATAGCATATCTTTTGGCCTTTGATCCTGATGCTCCCCAACTGAACTCTGTACTTATGAAGAGTCCCCACTCCATTTCCGGCAAGTCTATTGTCTTTTCATGAACTAAAATGTCCTCTTTTTCTTCCATCATCTTTGTATGATCGGATTTTTCTTGTATCATCTTCTCTTTTATTACTAAACTAACCATCTCTTCTGCCATTGTATCCACCATCTTCTTTTGGCCTAAAAATAATGTAGAGCAACCCATTCCTATGAGAATTATCACTTGCATTAATCTTCTCATCTTACCATTCATTCAAAAAATAACTCCTTATTGTTTTCTTCCATATATTCACGATTTACTACAATATAACCTTTGTAGGTAATTTGTGCATTGCCTGGAAATTCTTCCTTCAATTTACTATATTGATCAGTATCTGCCCCACTCCTTGGTACGTCAAGAAATCCTACTGCTGAACCAAATTCATAATATTCAGATACTTTTACTGTTAAGCATCCTTCTGACCATCCAGAATTAGTATAGAGATCACCTGCTGCATGTAGATTAATTCCATTTGCTGTATCTGGTTTATCACTTCTCCCATCGTAACGGACTGCTGGAATATCACTATTACCAACATTTCCATGCTCTCTAAGCTGTAATGCCTGATATCCTCTATGGCTTGTATACACAGTTTGATAAACTCCATCTTTAATTACAGCATTACTCTTATCATCCGGTAGTGTCGATGCCTCCTTGGTTAAATAACTGCACCTGCCATCCTTACAATATACAAATATAGCTCCAAACTGACCATTCGGATGGTACTTATTCTTTCCACCTGTAAAATCTCCCAGTCCCTCAAAAGCAAAAATAGTATTTCCTACTTTCAACTCCGGATAACTCTTAAAATACTCTTGCATTTCCTTAAATATAACCAACTGTTCTTCAGTCAAATCAAACTCCATGGCAAATTCAAATTCTGCACCGGTCATTAGCTCTACTGAATCTATATAATCCTTTTCCTGCCCGGAGGTAATGGGCAGTATCCATGCCCCTCTTTTGCAGAATAGCCCGGCATTCATCGTCATGGCACGGATATCATCATAGGAGTATGCACTCAGGCCGAACCGAGGATATTCATCCCATACTCTGTCAGGTTCCATCAGGCAATTACAGGTTCCCTTAATCCTGTTTTCAAAATTTTCTTTAAGCTTCTCCTTATCTTCCGCTGATAGCGGCAACGTACAATTCCCAAAGGAAAAGATATTCTCATCCTTTTTACAGTCCGTAATCAGGGCATTGGCTTTTTCTCCTATACTGCTTTGGTGTTTTACCCTTAACCGTGATGTCCCGTCCCTGTTTGCATAATATTTCAAACCATCTATCTCAACAGGTTCCTGTGTTGCTTTTTCGCACCATAATACTGCCCCATCCACCAGATATTCATCACTGTAATCCTTTTTAATCAGTCCATAAATATAGTCTAATGACTCCTCATGCTTTTCTTCATCTATATCAGAATTGAAAAGCCTGTCCCTGATAATGTCATCCTGGCCTTCAGCTGCTTGCTGATAAGTTCCCCACCTGTTCATACTTCCCTATCTTTCTTACCCTTTTTCAAAGTTTAGCAATTTAATACACCAAATCTGTATCATTTAAACCTATAGTTAAGCAAAATAAAAATCTTCTCTCTGTTCTGAAAGAGCGTATCCAACTTAAGTTGCATACGCTCTTTTCTCCACTTCTTATGCGGTATAGCCGCCTTCCACCGTTAAGGCCGCAAACTTATCCTTTTTCTGCTTAATCACCAGAGTAAAGGTTCCGGTTCCGGCTTCATCCCCGTAGTCTTCCTTATAATCCACCACAAAGGCATTGGGGAAACAGTATTTTCTCTCCATAATTCCCCCTGCCACATGCTCCACCGTTACCTTACGGTAGCTGTCTGCCCGCTCTGCGGGAACCACTGACCAAAGAGCCAGCTTTCTGGTGCTGTCAAAGGGATCTCCTCCCGTGGCAGTAAGAATCTTGCCGGTAATCACTATCGTGGCTCCCACATCCTTGGTTCTTGCATTGGAATCCAACGGAATATCCGTAGTCATTTTTACACTTTTTACACACTCTTTTGCAATTTCAAAGCTTTCTGCACCCTCTACTTTTACCACAAATGCCATCTTCCTTCTCCTCCCTATTCACCGGCATATCCGCCTTCAATTTTCACCTTACTGTTTTCATCCTTTTTCTGCTTTACATGCAGATAGAAGGTTCCCACACCGGTTTCATCATCCAGTTCCTCTGAATATTCCATGATAAAGGCATCCGGCACCTCATATTTACGAACCACCTGGCCTGCCGAAATCACTTCTACTATGGCATTACGGTAACAGTCTGCCCGTTCGGAAGGCACTACTGACCACTTGGATAGTCCCAGTGTTCCATCGTTTCCGTCTCCTCCCAGCTTGTACAGCATCTTCCCCCAGATTTTCATGGATACTCCAAAATCCGTTGCCCTGGCATTAGAATCTGCTGCTGATTCTGAACCAAAGAGTACATTCTTAATGCTTTTTTCATCCAGAGTAATCTGTTCTGCTCCTCCCGATACCATCAATCTAAATCCCATCTTTTCCTCCATTCTGCTGCTTTAGCAGCTTGTTCATCACAGGAACTTTGTGCGTAGCACAAATTCCTCAAGGAAAGGATTTATTCTTTCCTTGCCCCCCCCTTCTCTGTGACTTGTTTACATTGCTCTATTCTCTGAATTGAAACGGTTAATTTCAATCTCCAGATTCTTTACATTACCATTAAAGGTCAGGTTTAAGGTACAGTAGCCGTTTGCCTCATCAATTTCATATTCCATATCATCTCCTGCACCTAAAACTGCATTGATACAGTTCTTTTTTTCCTGCCACTTACTCTTCTGGCTTGAAGGATTATTGGAAAAAAACTGAACAATATTTTCCTGCTTATAATCTCCGGTCGCATGCCTGAGTACTCTCTCGATATAGGTGGTTACCTGGGTTTTATAGATAGGCTCATATACCTTGCCATCGCTCATCAGGTTTCTGGCCTTATACACCATGATATGGCTGACGTTCTCCCCATTCAGCATGGCATTCTCCGAAGAGAAGACAAAGCCAAAGCTTCTGCGATTAATCTCATTTTTAATGGAATTGGTAAAACCGGTGATCTCCTTTGCCATTACAGTATGAACCCGAAGAGGATGATCCCCTGCTTCAATATCAAAGCGGACACCGGGAAGCTCATCATCCACATTTCTCTTGAAGTTTTCCTTTAAGTATTCGGGGCACTGATAAGCTGCCACAAGTCCTGCCGCAATATAGGCTGCCCCTATGTAGACTCCGTCAATCCACAGCTTCATGATATCTTCTTTTTCCTGAGACAGCTGGGCCATCTCCTGCTCATTAATGACCATCCGCTTATCCAAAATTACCCCTGACTTTTCTTTAGGGATAATAGTAAAGTTTGGAATACAGGGAATAGCAAACTCACTGTAGGCCTTTCCCACCAGGCTGCTACATCGTTCCTCAAAGCTACCGATGCCTTCTGTCGCCATCTGGTTAAAGGTGGTCTTATCTCCGGTTTCATAGCTAAAAAAGCATTGCACAGAATAATCCTTTAACACATCCAGCAACCGTACCAGACTCTCCAGGGTATTGGTTCCGCTTTTCTCTACCTTCTCATTTCCCTGAAAACGCTGTCTGCTTAATCTCACATTGGCATTCTGGTCAAGAGGCAGGGAAGGAAAGATTCCATACCAAATGGTGCTGGAAAAATCATTCTTTGCATTTACCGTATTTAAAAAAGCAACCAGACGGGGAAGGTTGCTGCTTTTCACCAACATATCATTGGAAATATTGGTAATGAGCAGGGAAGGCTTCATTCCCTTAAGATTTGTGGGATACTGCTCAAAATAAGCCCATACCCCTAACAGCTTTTCGATTAAGGGCTTTACTACCTTAATAAAATCATCCTTGGCTGTACGGTAAAACTCCAGATAGGAGTTATAATTATTTACTTCCTGCTTTACATCAATGCTGCTGACCATGGTGGAAGCCAAAGGACAATAGGTTCTGGTAACAAGAGCCCGCACATAGTCACTCTTTTCTTCATTTAGGGCTTCATAATCCTCCTCCAAAGCAGCAATCAATCCCGCATTTATCTGATCATCCACCACCATCAGTTCTGCTGTCTCCGGCTTAGGTGCCTCCAGAACCTTCAGCTCCCCCTTCTCATCCATACTTAAGACTCCCAGTGCAAGAGGCGTATTATCCTTCTTTTCCTCTGCGGTTTCCAAAAGAAGTCTGGTCTTAATATCCTCAATGGCTAATGGCAGCATGGCAAGGACGTTATTGTAGTTGGTACTGGCCTCCTCGAACATCACGTTTAACTTATCTGCCAGATCCAGTTTATAGGGATCTCCCTCCTCCAGCTCGGCATAGGCCTTATAGGTGTACTGCAGCTCCTTACGATTCTGTTTAATATCCTCCATCACCTTCTTGGGGGAAATCATATCTGTCAGCTTGTCAAACTGAAAATCTACGTTAATTACACTTTGGGAACGTTTTGCTTCTACCAAGGACATGAGCATCCTTAAGAAATCGTTCTGCCGGTTTAGCCAAATGGGACTAAGCATTTCCTCCGGGATATTCTCCGGCTTTTCCAGAGTATACATGATTTTTTGCGTATTGGCGTCAAAAAAGGAGTATACCACCGGCTCAAACTTGGTAATAAACTCATCAAAGCTTTTCACTAAAAGAGCTTCATTGATTTCCTTAATCTTTTCATCACTTAAACTGTCTACTCCCCGTACATCTCCTACTAAAGTCAACAAATCCGGCTTTTGCGGGTTGATTTCTTCAAATAGCATAGTTCGGTTGGTCTGTTTAATAATACTCACGTATGTCTCCCCCTTATCTTTCGTTTGGTTTTAAATCCTTATAATGAACTTCTATTTCTGCCCCTTCTTCTTCAAATAGAAAGGTGATTTTTTCGTGATAATACACTGGGTAAGCCTTTCCCTTAAGTAAAAGTTCTTTTCCCTTTAAGGCACTGGCCTTTCCTTTATTTTGCACGATCAGGTTTTTCTCTTTTCCCGGTTTAAAGATAATCTGGTCTGCTCCCTTTAGGGAAAGGGGTAGGCTACAGGTATCCAAAATCCACTCCAGAGTAATTACACTTCGGTTACAACGGGCAAACAGGTTGATGCTGACCGGTGGATAATCAATCTCCTCTTTATTTTGAATCACATAAACCACCAGTTTTCCATAAAAGGTTGTCTTCCCACTTTCCTTTTCTACCAGAGAAAGCCCTTTGTCGGTAATCCCCCTCGGTTTTATTCTCTGCTGCCTCCTCTTTTTTACTGCCAAGGAAAGAATCCCTCCATTGGCAATAAGAAAAAGTATCAGAATTCCCCAAAACAGCCAGTCTATCTGTGGTTTTTCCGGTTCAGGGATAAGAATTTCTTCCGTTACGGTATTGTTCCCGTAGTAATAGCTTCCGGAAACAGGAAAGTTTACTTCTATCGTAACCTCTGTACTCTCCTCATAAGCTTGCTCCCACCAGGCTTTTCCCTCTTTTACCTGATAGTCCTGCTTTTTTTCGTTTACCAGTATCTCTATCCCCTCTGCCGCACTCCGCTTCAGCAGTGTTTCTTCCTGTTCATTAATAACCATTAGCTTCCACTCCGTCATCTGGGTATCGGAATGAAAGGAATGCTCTGTTCTAAGGAAATAAGAATACTCTATAAATAGCCATGCCTTCATTTCCATTTTCACTTCTGGCTTACTCTGGGTGTGAATGGTGATTTCTTTCTCTGTTGGCCTCTCCAGATCAATGATGGTAAAACCACTTCCCTGATAAATCGCCAACTGTTCGGCTTCACTATTAACCGTAATACTTTCGGCCTGCTGTGATCCAAGAAGAAGAATTTTTGCCCGATCCATAGCTGTGTCCGGAAGCATAATGGTAAATTCTCCACTCTTTCCTCTAAGGCTTCCTACCTGCTTTGCCTCTATCCCAAGACCAGAAAACAGATAGTCTTCCAGAAACCAGCCTAATGCTTTTCCTGTCGCAAACTCCTGCAACATTCCTCCACTAAGTTGGGCTGCCGAATAGATGGTTTCTCCTTCTGTCTTTTGTTCTCCCAAAGCCAGCACATCTACTGTTATCTCTCGTTCTCGAATTTCCTCCAGTGCCTGCTGATAGTCTGCTACAGATTCCTGCGTCTGTTCTGGCGAGGACAGTAACAGTTCTCCATCGCTAATCCAGACAATTCGCTTCTCACCCTCTTCCCCAGAAAACAAGGTGCAGGCTTCTTTTAAGGCAACCCCGGCATCACCGTACTGCCTGTAGGTTAGGCCAGTAAGTCCATCTTCTATAGCTGAATAGCTACTACCTATAGGAACCACCTTCAATATCTTTTCCTGATAAACCACCATCCCTATCTGATAATGACTGGGAAGGGAAGCCACCAGCCCTTTTACAAACTCCAATGCATCATATTGAGTATCCACCTCTTTCATAGACTGGCTGGCATCCAGAATAAGTACTATTTCACAGTAAGTATTTGTCATCCGGCTTTCTTGTGCTTTTACAGAACTCCCAAAAAAGCTTACTAATACTATGACTATGGAAAAATAAATGGCTGCTTTTATTTTTCTATTTAGACTGAATATCAACGATTATGATGCCCCCATTCTACAATTTACCTACCTGCTATCAGTTGAATATGTTATACTTTTCTGTAGTATAACCTACCACCAAAGTATTTCAATATAGGATGCAGAATTCGTCGTTTTTATGCAGAAAATGACACATTATTTGGAAATTTAAGCAATTAAGCAAATAATTTACAATAATTGTTTCAGTTTCTCTAAAGTTTTATATTTTTTGACTGTAGAGTAGTTCTTGGTATCCCCAACTGCTTAGCCAGCTTCACTTCGGCAATTTCCTGATAAAAGAGTGCATGGATAATCATTCTCTCTTCTTCATTCAATTTCACCATGATTACTTCTTTCAGTTTCTCCAACATAATCGTTCTCATTACTGTTTCTTCTACTGATGGAGTACTGGCAACAAACTGCATATCGGCTTCTATAAGCCGTTCATAAGAATCTTCCCTGCTGGGAACCACTATAGACTCTCCGGTCTTTTGATTCACCCTTATATGCTCATGCTTTAAATCCTGGGTAAAATATTTTTCTTTATCTGCCATTTTAGGTGTTAACAATTTGACTCAAAAAAAGCGGATGGCAAAATAACCATCCGCATAAGAATCTGATATTCATTTATAAAAAATATTGGGGTTTTATATCCATAAGTAAAATCCCAATAAATATCAGCTATTTTCCCTTTTGTGATACAGGGCGTTTAGGCTGATGGAAAATCCCTGTACAAAATGGTGGCCAGGTTTTGCTCTTTTGTTCCACCTCATGTCTTACTACCCTTTCCACTACCTCCAAGACTTTTTTGTTCACTTTCTTCATTTTCATTTACCTCCTGTTTTAGTATTTTTGATAGGCACAACAATATTGCACACAATATGACTGCTATTGACATATAATATATGTACATCATATCCACTTTAAGAAAAACACAAAAATAAATTACACTTCCCTGTAAAACTACTAACATCCTTGCCGCTTTCTTCGAGCCTTCCAGTTCCAAACTATTCATATGCATATTGGGGTGATTAACAGTCCCGATAGCTACAACAGTGGCTATTGCCAGAAAAAGAATAGCAAGTAAAAATTTCCAATAATGCACCCTGTAATCTGCTAATACTGCTATAAGTGCATAGGTCAATGTTGTTCCGATATAGCATTGCTCAAAAGTATTGCAATGAAATCCACCCGTTCTGGCTCTTAGTGTCAAGAAAAAAATCAGGAAAAGTACTGTTAAAATCAAATTGTCCTCAAAATAACTTATTATTAAAATTGTTCCTAAAGTTATTATTCTTTCTATCTGTAATATAAGTGAATAAATGTAATGTTCTTTTTGCTGCTCGACAATCATTTTGTTTTCCAACATTTGATCAACTAAATTTATTGCAAATTTTTCAACCACATCTGCACGTCCTCCTTTTGTGAGTATAACAATCTCCTATAAAATCACAAGAGCCCATGCAGAAAATGACATATTTTAGCAGAAAATGACACAAAAAAAATCTCTACTTGTTATCAGGGTTTTATCCCTTATCACAAATAGAGAGCAATTTATTTATAACTTTGTATGTCTTAAAACAAGAGACCCCTTTTCTACACTGTAGTTTCTTCTATTTTTAACTTCTTTCATCGGAATCATGATAGAAAAATAGAATTCTTGATTTTTATTTTGTATTACATAGGAACCCCCATATTTTTCAATAGTTTCCACAATGTTTTTTATGCCAATTCCATGTTCTTCAGGATATAGGTGTTTTGTTGTCTGAATTGCACCATTTTTATAAATAATTTCATTTTCATAGGTATTCTTTACTGACAAGATAATGCTTCCATCTTCATAGACAAATTTTAACTTTATCACCCTGTTTTTCTTGCATTTCTCACAAGCTTCAATAGCATTATTCAGTAAGTTTGCCAAAATAATTACAATATCCTCATCCTTAATCTGTAATCCAGACAAGTCATTAATCTTTAAAACAAACACAATGTTTTTTTCTTTTATCTCGGAATATTTACTATTCAAGATTGCATCCACAATCACATGATTTGTACAAATAAAATCCAACTCTTTTTCCAACCTTTCACTTATACTGCTTACATACTGTTCCAATTCACCATAATTTTTCTTTTTTATTAGTGTAGATATGCACATAATTTGGTTCTTATATTCGTGTGTCTTTTTTTTCTGCTTATTAAAATTTTCGGAAATTGAGTGATACATTTTTGTCTGATTATCTACCTCCAGTCTAAAAATTCTGCTCTCATATATCTCAGTTTCCTGCTTCGCTATATCATAGATAAAATAGTAAACCAGCATATTTAATCCTGTCAGTCCACAAGCAATAATGAAAAACAAATTTTCCTGTTCCTGATTAGGTGTAATTCCTGCCATCTTTATCATTCCCACAATACTGCAAACCGTAAAGATGGGGAATGCAATAAGTTTTATCCATTGTATATCATTAAGTACGGCCAATTTATCTTTTCCTATATATCTTCTGATAGCAATGATAAGTAGAAACAAAACCACCCTTCCCAGAACAATCACTAGATAGCTTTGCATAGGACTGCTTCCTTCCTCAACAGATATATTCCGTAAAAAATATAAGTTGATAAGCAAAACAAAGTAATCCACCACAAGCAGTAGCCCTTGAAACAAAGCTGATAAGGTTATAGATTTCCACCAACTAATTCGGTAATATAGTTTCATCAAACTTGCAATAAAAAGTATTAAACTTATCTGCTTTAACAGAAAATTATTTGTAAATCCGGCTGCCATTACATACTCCCCAGCAATCATTCCTACTACAGTAAGGCAGCTCTCCCAGCTAATATTTTCATGCTTTTTTTCTCCAAAACTATTGAAAAAGAATATACAGCACAATATCTCCAGTATGATAATCAATAAACTCTGAATATAGTGAAACATCTACAGAACTCCTTTAAAAGAAATAAACCGATTTTCAACATCATTATATCTTGCTCTTGATATACTCACCTCCATTTCCTCACCTTTACCTTTTGTAAGAATCGCCGAATACCTACATATGCTTTTGATAAACCTCATATTGACCAAAAAACTCTGATGTACACGTAAAAAATCCTCTCCCTCCAATTCAACCTCCAACTTATTTAATGTTCCTGATAATGTATACTTTTTCAGACTTTCTTCCATAACATAAAATTCCAGACTATGTAAGTTACTTTCTATATACAAAATCCGCTCTAAGGAAACTATCCTGACTCCTTCTCTAAAATTAAATTTCCACTTAGGTACACTATAATTCATTCTTTCATATATAGCATCCAAACATTCATAAATACTAGCGTCCATACCTTTTTCTTCTTTCAATATGTATCTTATTGCATCCACCTTATATCCCTCAAGCGTATAATTAATAAAAGCAGTAATAAAGACAATGAATATATCTCTGCTATTTTCTCGAATTTTCTTCGCCGTCATGATTCCATCTAATTCTTCCATGTTAATATCCAGAAAGACAATCTTATACTTTACCATTTCGATACCCTGTTCTATAAATTCTTTTCCCAAACTAAAGGTATCTATCTCATATGTTCTTCCTCTCTCATCCATATATTTTTGTAGAATCTCTTTAAACTGTTCCCTAAAGATGCTTTCATCATCACATATCGCTATGCGAAACATATGTTCCCCCTTAAAAATTTAATAACTGTTATATTTTATTATCAAATATCTCTCAATCCCTTGAAAACACTAAGTTTGTCGCAGGTGAGCTTTCCCTTAGACTTTCCCTTATGTTATATCTTCCCATATGGATTTATGAACTCTGATAAGGGAAAATCCAATAAAACAGTATAACACAAAATAAAAACGACATGGTGAACTGATTGAAATGCTTCTGCTCATATCTCCATTTACATTTTATTTATTTCTGCAATTTAGAAATTCGCACTATTATTTGTAAATGGAGATTGATTCATCTAAAATTATTTTATTGTCGACTGTATTTTACTGCTTTCACGACTGTCTCAATGCCATTAATTGTTAATGCCAAAATGATGATTGAGAGAAATACCTTATTAAAGTGTATAAAAACATGTGAAATAACTTCTGCATCCGTTCCAAATAACTGCTCAATACCATCAAAAAATTCACTATTCATAATCCTATCATTTAACAGCCAAATACTTGTTAATGCTCCATCAATAATATTGGTGATAATGGTAACAAGCATCACCCTTTTGGTATAGCTGCCATCAATAAGTCTCACACTGTCCCTTGTAACACCCAAAATTCCAAATGCAAGAATAAAATACCATGTTTGTCTGATGTATTCTAAATTAAAAAGTGGTTCATACACACCTACCCCATTTTTTACAAATGCAATGCATAAAACCTGTGGGCATACAAGAAATACAAGAGTGAAGATAACCGAAAAAACAATTCCTACAATCGCATCTGCTTTTGAAATTCTATTAGACTTTTGTGGAACAGGAGGCAAATTATCTATTCCATCATTTAACCCATCCACCTTAATTCCTTTTTTATAAAAGAATGCAAATAATAATGTCACAAATGCAAATCCTGTCAATATACCACCAAAAATCCCACCGATGGTTCTATAGATAGCTATATACCAGATTGTATGCGATGTTAATGCTGCCATGATTTGAGCAAGTAACATTCCTCCACTGATGCACACTGTCACAATTTTCAATACATACACATATAAACTGTAATACGGCTGTCCAATCAAACAATCCTGTGTTTCACCTTTATATTTCGAAGCTAACTCATTCGGGGTTCCCAGTTCCGTTAGAACAACTTTGATATCACGCTCAGTTGGAGTAACATCCTCACATCGTTCCTCCAACATATCTTGTATGATCGTCTCTAATTCCGCCGCCACGTCTTTTTTCATGGTAGATTTCATATGTTTCGTAACTGCATAAATGTATCTGTCTATCAAATCATTTTTTACCATCTATTCTTCCTCCATTAAAACATTGATTGACTGTGAAAATTTTTTCCAGTGTTCTTTAATTTTTTTATAAACCTGCTTCCCATCTTCTGTGATGATATAATATTTTCTTGGCTTCGTTGCCTCAGTTTCCCATTCACTTTTTAGCAGACCTTGACTCTCTAGTCTTCTCAGTAGAGGATATAATGTATTACCTTCTATCGAAATGCCTTTTCCTTCTAATTCCTTTACCAATGAATATCCATACATTGGTTTATTTAGTTGTGCTAACACTACCATGATGAGCGTGCCTCGTCTGAATTCTAAAATTAATCCTGAAACAATTTCATCACAATTCATCCAATATCCTCCCTTCAGTATCCTTTATTTAAATCCACTGTGTTTATTGCACTATATTGTGTTCCACACACTATATACTTAACAAAGTATACTGTGTATCACACATTATGTCAATAAGTTTATCCTTTGCATTTTAAGTTTTGCATTGCTACCATTGTATATCAGTTTGATATAAATCTCTAATAAACTCCATAATTATGTGCCACGAAACATCAGCAGCATAAGCTTGTTGCATTTTCCTCGTCACCATAACAAAAAAGGAACCGATTTCTCGATTCCTTTTTTCGCCCTTGCTGATTTCTTTACAAATTCAATTTTTCTTTTCGTAGCAAAGCTACTATATCTGAGCGAAGCGTGACAGATAATAACCCAATACGATGTGTCACAACACTTCTATGGGTCAAGGCTGTCTCCCTGAACGGACTAAGGTGCTTCACCCTTAACCAGACACTCTCTGAGTATCTAAAGTTATTTTTTACATATCTACGCATTTTCCCAATAAACCAAAATACTTTTGATATCTCTGTTAACAAGTTCCTTATACGATACTATTTTATTACTACTCAATCTTAAAAGATTCTGTAATTCTATTGCTGCTGATGTTGCATCCTCACTAACAGCTTTATCGTATGCCGTTCGTATTTTTTCAATAATATTACTCTTTACATTATCAAAAACAACTAAAGTAACATTATTGTTTATAATAATTTCCTTTACTTTCTCAATGCTAAAATCGTTCACGTCCTTCTGAGTAACCAAGCCACATCCAGTGGCCGTTGCAAGATATCTTTTGATTCTTGCATCTGTAGATTTTCCGGTTGTTAATCGAAATCTATCCTTCAATGTGGTTTGACACTCTATATTAATAACCTGATCCGGCATCGTACTATAGGCTTCAAGACTTGGAATGACAAAATCCATTATGGTTCCGCCATCCTCTCTCTGTTGTTGTTGGCTATTTGGAATATCACATTTTTCAAAAATAGTTTGTAAATGATTTTGCAATGTATTTCCGACCCTACATTTAGCTGACTGTTTTTGAGAAAAAGAGACAACATCCATAATCGGACCAACTGTTTCTGAAATCTCGCTAATAAAATACCCCATATCAACACGATCTTGTCTACACTCATTAAAAAGTCTTTCCAAACGTTCAAGATTCGCACTGGTTTCTGGATATCGTTGATCTTTTTTCTTATATATTTCTCTAAAATAATACGGTAAGGCAGAAGATAAAATACTGCTATTTTTCTCTGCGAATATCTCTGTCTCTGCCTCAAAAAGCCCCTTTAGAATATCATCTGTATGTTCAAGAGCATATTCCTTTGTAATCTCTACTCCCAAAGTCGTTTGATATCTTTCAAAGGCTAGTTCCGCCATCTCTTTAGATGACGGTAAAAAATGATTTCTGACTTTTTTAAGATAGCCAGAATTTCCACCCACCTCATCTTTAATTGCCATATATATTACCCGTCTTTCTGCGAAAGACACCAATGCGTCATGAAACAT
>OLRZ01000785.1_pt1 | contig 24464 bp, 22 predicted proteins | sample 1671931 | NCBI WGS metagenome assembly OLRZ01 (sample SAMEA3136627, study PRJEB25190) | human gut metagenome | reverse complement strand
ATTATTATACATAAATTTCTTTTCCTCATCTTCATCTACATAGTAATAACAAAGAATATCCATCATAGCAAGCAAAGGAAGCTGCGGCGAAACAATATTTCCTCCATACATATACTTAATAGAAGGAATCAAGACCACCTCAGTGCAAAATTCTTTGAAAATTTCTTTATCATTGGCCGTAAATAGAATTGTTTTTGCCCCTCTGGCATATGCCCCTTCTAACAAATAGAGAATCGCTTCGCTTTCTCCGCTTAAACTCATGCCAATGACCAGCTTATTTTTATCCTGAAAGACCGTACACATCCTGATTCGATCTGCTTCCTGCAGAGAATTAATATTTACTCCAATACGCATAAACCGCTCTTCCATCTCACTGGCTGCCAACCCGGAGCTTCCTTTTCCACAGATCCAAACCTGTTCCGCCTCATTTATATATTCCACAATCCGCATCATCTGCGCCTCATCCACCAGACTATACGCCTTATTGATAATCTCCTGATAAATATCAAGTACCTTCCGCACATTGCCCGTTGTGACCTCTGTAAATCTGGACTCTGCAATACCTTCTTTATAGGAATATACAAATTCGCGATACCCCTGAAATCCACATTTCTTTGCAAACCTTGACAATGCTGCCATGGATACAAATAATCGCTCCGACACACTTTTCGCAGACAAATCCACATCTTCCCGATTCGTAAGAAAAAAAATCGGCAACGCTCTTTTCTGCTTGCGTAAAAGACTCATATTTCACTTCGATGATCGGAACAATGGATTTTACATATTGATCCATTCTTAATCAATACCTCCTGCTTCTATCAAAAACGCTGTCCTTTATTTCTCCAGCAAAAACTTTAAGTATTCATTTTCAAAAAAATTGTTCAGTTCATGCCCATGCTTGGGATATACAAGATGCCGTTTTTCACATACCAAAGCATGAAATACAGCAAACTGAGCGGACGGTGGAGATACAAAATCTCTTAAACCGGTACTCATCAGCACCTTTGCTTTTACCATAGAAGCAAAATTTTTCACATCCATCAGGGCAAGCTTCTCAAAGATTTCTTTTTCGCGTTTATGTTCCGGATCATGCCATCGAAAAAAATACGTTAGCCCTTCATATCCGTTGGTATCAAAATCCATTTCCCATACTCTTTTATAATCGCAAAACATCGGATAATGTGCAATACATTTCTCTATCTCCGGATACAATGCGGCACAGGCAATAGCCTGACCTCCACCTTGCCCTTCACCATACACATAAAGTGAACCGTCATCCATGCCGGATAATCGTTTTGCCACCTCAATCCATAAAAAAGAATCCTCCATTAAATGATACAGATACATGTTTTCAGGGATATCTGAAAGCCCCTGAAATAATAGGCTGCCGGCAGCAGGACCCACTCCGCTTTGTCCAGACTCACTCATGCCACCCTGGCCTCTCGCATCCGGCGCCAACACCCCAAACCCTAACGCTCCGTAACGACTCAAATGAAACCAGCCTCTGGAAGCGCCCGGATAATCATGAAATGCAATCACCATTGGCATCTGCGTCTTTTTCTTTGGTCGAATGTATTTTGCACGAAGCCATACCTGATCCGTTGCCTGTATGGTAATCCGAAAATAACTCAATTTTGGATTTTCATACTCCACAGCTTCTTCTTCGATTCGTAAAGAAAATGCGCTCACCTTTTGCTTGCTCTTCTCCCAAAAGAATTCAAAATGCTCCGGCTTCGGATCCCTGCCCAAATACTGCTGCAACTGCTCCAAGGATACATCTACTCCTGGCATACAACCGCCTCCTCTCCAAAAAATGCAATCAGTTTATCGTCAAAAGCTGCTATTTCCTCATGTCCGAATTCTGGAAATATCAGATGTTGCTTCGGCGCTCTGATTTTAGAAAAAACGGCAAACTGTGAGGATGGCGGACAAATTTCGTCCATCAACCCAGTTCCAAACAAAACCGGACAGGTAATTCGTTCCACAAAATTCTGTACATCAATATATCCCAGTTTTGTAAAAAACTCCGTCAAATGCTTTCCTTCCGGATCAAACCATCTGGTATAATAATTGAGTCCATTATACACAATTACATCCCGATCCATATCCCAGGCTCTCCGATAATCACTTAAAAACGGATATAATGCGGCGCAGCGCCGGATATAAGATGAATTCAAAGCTGTACACACAAGTCCCAACCCAGCTCCCTGGCTGGCTCCGTTCACATAAATTCTCTCACAATCCAGTTCAGGAAGACTCATTGCCAATCTGACCATCAGGCAGGTGTCCATAAACACTTCGACATAATACATCTTTTCCGCATCTCCATCCACGCCCTGAATAATATGATCAGAAGCTGTAGTTCCCGCTCTGCCCCCTAAATCTTCACTTGAACCGCCTTGACCCGGACAATCCATGGCTAAAACCGCCATTCCCATTCCTGCAAACGACGCCTGCTCAAACCAGCCTCTGGAAGCGCCCGGATATCCGTGAAACTGCAAAACAACCGGTACTTTCTCCATGGATTTTGGTCTTATATATTTCGCATGAAGTTTTTCGCCGTTTACACCCTCAAGCCAGACATCAAAAAATTCTGTCTCCGAGGTTTGAGGAAGGTCTGACGGTATTATTTCATAACTTAACGGAACCGACCAGGCCTTTTTCGTCATCTTATCCCAAAAATTCCAGAAATCGTCTGGAACTGGCGTGCTACCTGTATAACGTTTCAGTTCCTCAAAAGGCATATCCTTTCTCGACAATGTAATCAAACCTCCTCTATCCGCACCTTAAAAATTGCCTTTTTTATTTTCTGAGATTCTTTTGCAATGACTCCTGTTCGATGTCCATCCTCCGGAAAACAAACCAAAAAATCGCCTTCATGCAGCGTAACCTGAGCAGCCGCCTCACCGGTCAGCGGAAGGAAATCATCCTGTGGGACGTACTCTTTCTGCTCCATAGTCTGAATAAAGCCAATATCTATTTGTTCGTTTCCTCTCAGCATCAAATGAATATCCAAATATTTCCTGTGTGCTTCCCAAAAACGTTCTTCCCTCTGCACCGTCGTATACTCCGCAATGTTTACATAAAATCGTTCTCCCTCAATGGGATAAGACCCCGGTTTCAATGCTTCTAAATCATGCGTTTCTGCATAAGCAAAACATTCCCTGATACGTTCTTCTAAAAAACCATAAGTAGTTTGTTGATGAATATTTCCAAATACCATATCTGCTCTTCCTCACTCTTCATTATTCGTATTGCTATCATCTTTCGGCAACCATTTCATAGCATTCTTATAAAAAATACATTCTTTCTCTTCTTCGGAAAGTTCTGCAAATTCCATTCTTTGCTTCATCATCGGTATATGATGAAGAGGCGTATCTGTCCCAAACAGCAATTTTTCAGCTGTCACATTCCTTACTGCCCACTCGATCAATCCGTTCAGTATACTTCTTACGCTGGAAACATCCGTATAGATATTCCCATAGCTTGCCTGTTTGATGGCCCGAATCTGATGTCCAATATCTCCATCCGACCCACATCCCAAATGAGCGACAATCACCGAAACCGTTGGATACATATCTGCAAAAGGAACAAATTGTTCCGGCATACTGAGCGTTTCTCCGCTATGGGACAATAACAAAGTATGGTTCTCGTTACAAAAAGCAAACACTTCTTTTCCATAGGCTTCGATGGAGTAACCATGGGCATCCGGATGAATTTTCACGCCCACACATTTTCGATTCTTTAAGATTTTCTCTGCCTGATGAAAACTTGCAGGCATCAACGGATTTACAATAACCCACTGGTAAATCCAATCCTGTTCCTCTGCCAACTCTTCCATATAACAATTTGCATCCAAAAGCGCATCTGTGTTGTCCGGAAAAATTCCTTCCATCGGAGAAATACAGGCTGCTGTAATTCCCTGTTGTACATAGTTTTTCTTTAATGATTCCAGAGATATTCGATACATCTCTTTTTCCAGATTGCTTTGAGGAAACCTCTCCGGATTCCCAAAATGCCCATGGATATCGATTGCTTTGTGCATAACCGCTCCTCTCCATGTTCCAAAAGCAGGGGAGCATCGCAAAATCATTAAAGCACTGCCTGCATGATTTTCAACACTCCCCGCCTTATTTAAAGCTTATATTTACGATTGTTTCCTATTTGTTATAAATGACAGAACCTGCACGTCCCTCATCAATTACTACATTTCCTTTTTCTACATAATCATCCAATGCTTCCTTGGCCGTTTTCTGTCCGGTCAATGCTGCCTGAAGTTCTGGGAACAATACATTTCTCAGTTCATTATAACCAGGCATATTGTTTGAGAAATTGTAGATATACTGCGCATTTTTGTCATATGCCGGAAGCATAGGCAGTTCGTCCTTTACCTGTTCTGCTACGCTGGCACGTACCGGCATCGTATTTTTAGAAGCCAGAACCAATTCCGGATCGGTACATACATACTTAATGAAATCTTTCGAAGCAGCGATTCTGGTCTCATCATTGGTATTCATGGCCATGAAACCAGACACATAAGTAAAGGAATTGGGATGCGGATCGCCCGGAATATTAGCCAGTCTTGCATCAAAGCTTTCAATGGCACCGGATCCCATATCACTCTTCAGATTCGTATAAAGCGTACTGTTGGTAAAACTTACCGCTATCTGCTTATTCTGGAACATTGCGTTACAGTCGTTTGAAGTCAGAGATTCTGCACCTGGAACCGTCAGACCATTCTTATACAGATCAAGAATGTACTCCAGAGCCTTTACACCTGCCTCATCATTCACACACAGATGACCGGTTTCATCAAAGAACGGGCTGCCGAACATTCTCAAATAACTCAGATTCCAGGTGTCTGCCTGATTGTTCATTGCAAACAGAGACATGGGATATACGCCTTCTAAATTATCTCTCAATCCGGTCAGAATTTCCTTAAACTCGTCTGGAGTCCAGGTTACAATATCATGTTCTCCGCCAATCCATTTCTCAAGTCCTGCCTCTTTGAACATATCGGCATTATAAACCAGAGTACCCGGCATGTGCGCAAATGGGAATACAAAGGTCTCACCCTCCACCTGGCAGTTCTCCCAAATTCCTGCTGCAATATCTTTTCTGTCATCTTCGTTTATGATATCATCGATCGCCACAATATTCCCTTTATGATAGAACGAAGACATTGTGAATGCGCCCTCGTACACAAGATCCGGAAGAGTATTGGTCTCGGCTGCCACATTCAGCTTCTCATCACGGGTATCACCGGCAATTACCTCTACATTCACCGTCACATTGGGATGCATAGCATTATAGCGCTTTGCAGCTTCCTTAAAGAAACTGTCATAATCAGCTCCCGGCTCATCGCCGCTGAAAACGCCCTTCCAACTGGGGGTCAGCCAAAGAGTCAACGAAACCGGCGCTTCTTCATCCCCCTTAGCTGCCTCAGTAGTCGCCGCAGTAGCCGCCTGTGTTCCCGAAGTTGCATCTGTTGTCGAGGTTTCTGTCTTTCCTCCAGAACCGCAGGCAGTCAAAGACAATACCATCACCGATGTCAATACCGTCGCAAGCAATTTCTTTTTCTTCATAAAAAAATCCTCCTTTTTATAATTTATTAATATTACTAACTTTCATTATTCTTTTACCGATCCCATGGTAATACCGGCAGTAAAGTATCTTTGGAAAATCATAAAGATAATGAGCATGGGAATCGCTGCCACAGCTGCGCCTGCCATTTTATACCCATAGTTAGGACTGATTTCCTGCATAATACTGGCCGTACCAACCATCAAAGTCATCATGTCCTTACTTCTGGAAATCAGCATCTGCCACAAATAATCATTCCATATATTTACAAAATTCAGAATGAATAGTGCTCCGATACCCGGTTTCACAATCGGAATAATCAACGTTGCAAAAATCTTAAATTCACTAGCTCCGTCTAATTTACCTGATTCCCGGATGGAATCCGGAACAGTATCAAAGAAACCTTTTAACAGGAACACACCAAACGTACTGGCCACGTTGGGCAGAATCATTCCCGAATACGTATCGCTCAGATCCAACTTCGTAATAATCTGAAACAGCGGCACAATGAAAATTTCCTTCGGGATCATCAATGCTCCGATAAATACGGCATAAATCAGCATCCGTCCCTTAAACCGCAGTTTCGAAACCGCATATGCCGCCAACGAAGAACAGAGAACCACCAAAAGCGTCGTCGTCAGAGCCACTAAAAAGCTGTTAAATGCCCATCGAAATGCCGGCTGTCCCTGAAAAAGATCCACATAGTTCTGATACCGGAAGGTTTTCGGCCACCAGTCCGGAGGCATCTTAAAGATCTCTGCCGAGGACTTAAAGGAACTTGTAATCAGGTAGTAGAATGGAAACAAGTTAACTATCGCATATAACAGCACCAAAATATTCACAAACAGATCCAACGGCTCCATATGCTTTAGTTTCTGAAAAAAGTTTTTCTTCTTCACTTTTTATCCTCCTTTCCACTCATAGATGCAAACAGAGGAAGTGCAATAACAACTGCCATAATAAACATCAGTACACCGACGGCTGCAGCAATGTTTTTCTTGTTATAATTAAATGCATTTCGGTACAGATAATACATCATCGACATAGACGCATTATTCGGTCCTCCGTCGGACAACAGTTGGATAATAACAAACAACTTCAAAATGGAAATGACAGTTGTTACCGTTAAATATAATGTAGTAGCCTTTACCAACGGAATAATAATCTTCAGAGAAATCTGAAGCTTACTTGCACCATCCACCCTTGCAGCCTCTAACATTTCCCCGGAAATTCCGTTCATGGTTGCCACATACATAATAACGCAAGTACCAACACTGGCTACAATGGTTACAAATGCGATAACCCACAGCACTGTTTTGGGATTTCCCAAAAGATTGATGGTTCCGGAACTTGCCTTCCCCAAATAGTAATTCACCAGACCGTTTGCAGGATTTAATAAGAACTTCCAAACCATACCCATTACAACTGCTGAAACGATAACCGGCAAATAAATGCTGCTACGAACAAATGAAACATAACGAGGACTCTTGTCAAAAATCGCCAGTGATATAATCATGCCCAGAAGGAGCATTCCTCCCGTTACCACTACAACCAGAAAAACGGTATTCAACACACTTTTCTGAAAAAACGGATCCTGAAACAACGTTATGTAATTCTGCAAACCCACAAAGGTATTCTCTACTGCAGTCGTCTTATAAAGGCTTATCCGAAATCCTTCAAAAATAGGATAAATGGTAAACACTGTGAAAAACAGAAGCTGCGGTAAAACAAACAAAAACCCAGCTAAGGATTCACTTCGAAGCTTTTTCTTCCTTTTTGTCATACTTCACTTCTCCTTTAAAATATGGTTGTTCATCAGCAATACTTTGAAATTGCCTCATCAATCATTTTTACACATCTTTCGACATGAACCATATCCTCTTCAAAAAGTCCTGACAACGGCTTTCGAACTCCACCCAATTCGATTCCTTCTCTTCTTTTTATGATTTCCTTGATAGCCGCATACATATTGCCCTTGCAGGAACACATCTCATAAATAACCTTGTCTGCATCGTACTGAATCGGACAGGCTTTCTCGTATTCTCCCTTTTTGCACAGCTCAAAAATCTTCAGATACAGTTCCGGCATCACGCCGTAGGTGCCACCGATAGCTCCGTCTGCTCCGATAGCCAGACCACCGACAAGCTGCTCGTCCGGTCCATTAAATACTGCAAAATCATTTCCGCCGTACATCTTAAACATCTGGATATCCTGAATCGGCATAGAACTGTTCTTTACACCCGCCACTCTGGGATTTTTCAGCATTTCATGAAACAGCGGCATCGTAAGCGCCGTTCCTGCCAACTGTGGAATATTATAAATAATAAAATCCGTATCAGGCGCTGCTGCTGAGATATCGTTCCAATACTGTGCAATAGAATGCTCTGGAAGATGGAAGTAGATAGGCGGAATCGACGCTACCGCATCAACACCATGTTTCTGTGCATGAGCCGCCAGTTCACAGCTGTCTTCCGTATTATTGCACGCAACATGTGCAATCACGGTCATTTTCCCCTTGGCAACCTCCATTAAGGCTTCCAACTGTTTTTTTCTTTCCTCCACTCTCTGATAAATACATTCTCCGGAAGAACCTCCTACATAAACACCCTTCACACCCTTTTTAACCAGATACTCTGCCCAAGCCTGTGTATGATCTACGCTGACGGTACCGTCCTCTGCATAGCATGCGTAAAATGCCGGAATAATTCCCTGATACCTGCTGATGTCTCTCATTGTGTTTTCCTCCTTCTTTTATTACATATTCTTAATTATTCAAACCAACTCGGAAGCTGTTCTTTCATCTTACGGAAATAATGATCTACCTGCTCATCGGAAAAAGTCTGATACGGCGGATAGAGCCGCATCGGAAATTCCGGAATCGAAGCTTTTGCATATAACTTATCATAAGCTGCATTAATTACAGGCGTATTGCAGGTCTCAAAGAGAATTTCCTGAGAAATAGCCACTTCCTTTTCCAGCGCAACAAGAGTATCGATATCCTTTTCAACACCGGCCTGATACAGCTTCCATGCCGTCGGAAGATGCGAAGAAATACTGGAAAACAACATACTGCATTCTCCGAAAAGGCAACCATAGCCATAGCCATATTCGCTTAATACAAACTGAATGGGTGTCTCTGCCCTGACCACATTGATAACATCTTCCAACGAATCGTTCATAAATTTCACAGCTGCAAGATTCGGGATCTCCTTTGCAAGTCGAATATAATCCTTTGCACGAAGCAGTTTTTTCGAACGTCCTCCGTTGTTATAATGCATAAATTTACAATCAGGAAATGGATCGCATACCTGATGGAAGAAAATATCCACTTCCTTATCGGTCAGCGCTCCCCAGGAGGGAAATGAAATCTGGAAATCTCTGGCTCCTAGATCGTATGCGATCTTCAAACGTCTGAGAATCTGTGTTGCCGAAAGACAAATCACTCCCACAATGGGCGTTGTATCTGTTCCGGATAATTCGTCAATGAATGTTTTGGTTATCTCAGTAAACTCTTCGTCATTTACAGCATAACCTTCTCCGGCTGTCCCAAAAATGTACACATACTTCAAACCTCCTTCTGCCAGATTTCTGACACCCTTACGAAATAACGCTTCATCAAACGAAAAATCCTCTTTCCAAGGAATCAAAGCCGCTCCTAATCCCATTCTTGGATATCTTTTTTTCATCTGTCTTCTCCTCTCTCATAATTTTCTCTCTAGGTTATAAACGGCTTACGAAAACGTCTTTCTAAGCCGCAGCATCGCTTCTTCTAAACGAAAACGGGGGCAGGCACATACCATACGAACAAAGGATTCTCCTCCTTCTATAAATTCATCGCCCCGTGTCACCGCAATATGAGCCTCATTGACAATTTTATCAATGATTTCATCCTGACTAAGCCCCGTCTTCCGAAAATCCAACCATAAAAAGTAGGTGGCTTCCGGAACATAGGCATGAATGACCGGTATATATTTCTTAATATAGTCTACTGCATATTCTGCATTGGACAGAAGATAACTTTGTAACGCGTCTACCCACTCTCCTCCTTTTTCATAACCACCTATCATAGCTTCGATACCCAGAGTATTTTTTACCTTCAGTCCAGAAGCTAAAAGCACCTTCTGAAAACGTTGGCGAAGCTCTTTGTTTTTCATGATCGCATAGGCTGTACATAAGCCTGCAATATTAAACGTCTTAGTCGGGGAATATAAGGCAATTCCGATCTCTCTCGCTTTCTCATTTCCTGTTCCAAATAGTGGTGTAAAAGAATGCGTCAATGTCATATCTGCATGAATTTCATCGGACAACAGATATACTTGATAACGAAAACACAAATCAATTAATTGTGAAAGTTCTTCCCTGCTCCAAATACGTCCTGTAGGATTATGGGGAGAACATAAGATAAACATGGTGACCCGTTCCTCAGACATCTGTTTTTCCATAAGTTCAAAATCCATGTACCAGAAATCCCCACTTCTTTTCAAAGGAGATGGCACCAGCGTTCTTTCATTATGATTTACTGCATTTTCAAAGGCATGATAGCCCGGAGCAGAAATCAAAATGCTGTCGCCTTTTTCTGTAAATGCCTGAATGGCCATAGAAACGCCGCCCAGCACACTGGCAACCGGCACAATCTCTTCAAAGGCTAACTCCTGATGAAGTCTTGTCTTGTGCCATTGAATAATGCTCTTCTGATAACGCTCTGGCATCTTCATATATCCAAAAATCGGATGTTCCATACGTTTTTGGATGGCATCCATAATAGCTTTAGGACAGGCAAAATCCATATCCGCCGTCCACATGGGCAACATATCGTCTGCTTTGACAGAATAAGGAATATCATCCCATTTACTGCTGTCTGTATTCCGGCGATCAATATCTGCATCAAACGAATATATCATTTCTCACCTCTTTTTTCTTATCATAACATAAACATTTTTATTTTCAACACATCTTCACACAATTAAAAATACTTTCATCATTTTGTTGTATTTGCACAATTATTTCCCACTATTTCAAAATATTATGTGTATTATAAACAATTTTTTGAACGTTCTTTCTCAAGAGAACCGGTCTACGGTTCTAAAACGTATCTGCATACCTATCCCCAAAATGAACCTCCCGCCCATTCTGCTTATAGGCAATTTCCAAATCCCTGCCCCGGTATACTTCCATGTCAAAAATTATTTCAGCACTTTCCTGATCTGCTGATCCGTCGCAATGGGATATATCTCATGTATATGGTTCACGATCCGGTTCCAGGATTCCTGTGGATCCTCCCGGTAGCAGGATGTCACATGGTCATATCCGTAAATATGCTCTATAGATGAATATACCGCCACATCCCAACCATATGCCATTCCCTTTTTATTCACACGCTTTTTGAAATCACAGTTACAGAGATACATCTGCATCATAAGGGAAGTGATCGCTCCATCAAAGCCCTTCTCCCCGTCCTTTCCAAAGCCTGCCTGCTTCTTCAGGACGCTGGAAAAGATCTCGACATCTTCCTTGTCTTCCATAAAATTATCCATGATCTTCTTGTGCTTATTTGGAGCTTTCCCATCCTCATAAAGAGCATCAAAGTCATAACCATCCCTGCGGTAGTTGGCAAATACAGGCAGCCACTGTCTGGAAATAAAGCCTGCCTTTTTATCAAAAAACTTGCCATAGACGATATCATGCTTTCTGGCAATGATGGTTCTCCACATCCATGGATCTCTTTCCGGATCATCGCACCACCAGTATTCCGGCACAGTTCTCTCCTCAAGGGAAAAGCCCGGAATCTCATTTTTAAACAGCGGCAGAAATCCGACTTCATTAATATATATAGTTGCTTCTTCCACCGTGTGGATACACTCCGGATCATCCCAGTCCACACCGTACATGATCCACTGTCCTGCTTCGTTTCCCATGTTTTCTCCTCTCCTGTCTGCTATACCTTGAAAACACTGAATTCATTTTCGTCCGGTCTTTCATTACCAATACAATTTCTCTGAAGTGATAGCAGATAACAGGTCGGCAGGTCTTTCCAAAAAATAATCTGCTTTTATATGCTTATTATGACTGCCCCATACTGCCAAAGCGAAATCAATTCCCGCATTTTCTGCACATTTACTGTCATATTTGCTGTCTCCGATATAAAGCACTTTACTATGATCTGTTTTTGATAATTCCACATACTTCAAAATTGGTGCGGCACTGGGTTTATGTTCCTGTGTATCGTCTGCACATATGATTGTTTTGAAATAATGACTGATACCAAACGGACTAAAATCATGTGTAAATTCTTCCCTTGTCTTTGATGTGACAATCCCCATTTCATAATCCAGACTTAGAAGATTTTTCAATAATTCACTGATTCCGTCAAATACTTTAATAATATTTGTATAGTTATGCATATTTTTATCCCATAATTCTAACGCATAGGAAGTGTCTTTTATCTCAAGTTTTTTCAAAGCGTCTGTCCCTGTAATCCCTAACGCAAATCTTAGTTCAGAGCATGGCATCTCTCTCCCGGACAATCCCTTTATAGTTTCCTGCAAGGAATGTAACACAGCATACTCCGTATCAATCAGAGTACCGTCAATATCAAAAACAATATGCTTATACTTCATGTTGCCACCTTATCTCCATAATCAGAAAAATAATATTCCGCGTTAATTTCCTTATCATGCAACTGAGCCACTATACTTAAAGATTTCTTTGTCTATTTTTCCTACTGCATGCACTTCAATATTTCCTTTATCTTCCGCTATATTCATTGTAGCAGATTGCTTCTTAAGGTCAGATGTGCCGCATTCATATCTGAGCCTGATTGTAGCTGCCGGTACTCCACAGGCATTGCAGAACTCTTTATATTCTGCGGTCTTGCCCTTTATCTTTGCTCTAACCTCCGTAGGGATGCACCCTCGAATCAAACATAATGATTATACGCGCAGTTATATCCATAAAGTCACAGGGGATCATTGGCTTTGTATACTTCCTTAATGCAACATGAAACACACCACAAACAAAGAAAAACCCCAGTAAATACTGAGGTTTTCTTATGCGGAAGATGGGACTTGAACCCACACGAGCGCAATGCTCACAAGATCCTTAGTCTTGCTCGTCTGCCAGTTCCGACACTTCCGCTTGACTCACGTCACAAATGGTATAATATCATCCTCTGCGGGTTTCGTCAATAGCTTTTTTAAATTTTTCTATTTTTTGAAAAGTTTTATTTATTCCAAAATCTTACTTGTTCTTTCTTTCATTCACAGCCTTCTTCAATTCTTCCAGAGCCTCATTAAATTTTCTGGAATACATACCCGGATTTCCCTTGATGAGGCTTCTCTGATAGAAATCCTTCAGGCGGTCAAACTGCAGACGATGCTCCTTCTCAACCAGATACTTACTGCGAAGCTCTGCAAGCTCATCCTTCACATTGTCCATAAAGGCTCCAGAATTTGTGGTAAGATGTTCCCTGACCTTTGAAAACCTCTCCTCCAGATTTTCCATCCACTCATCAGCGCGTTCTTCTCTCTCTAGCTTTCTGGTTTCTCTCTCATCATTTGCCACTGCGATCAGCACATCCAGACGCTTCTGGATCTTCTCCATCTCGGCTCTTGCCTTATCCAGTCCGATCAGGACATCTCTCAGATCCATAGCAGCCTTGAAGGAAAGTGTGAAATCAGCCACAATATAAACCGACAGCACTACCGTCAGGATCGTCAGTATATTATAGGGAATGGATAACACAAGCTTTTCTACTCCCTTATGCAGGAACTGCGTCATAAAGATCGTCAGGAATCCCCACGCTATGGTCGAGGAAAGACAGATATGTCCCTTATAATTAAACTTCTGGTTAGAGTAGTCCCAGTATCTGACTTTAAAAAGTGCCTCCATTGTCATGCCTGTCACCAGTTCAAGAAGCGTTGCCCCCACGCAGCCAGCCAGATAAGTCAGGATAAGATCATCCTGAAATGGCATGGAAACTACAAGCATCATGATTGCACCGCTTCCATAGATAGGAAGGAAAGGGCCTCTCATAAACCCTCTGTTTACAAAATGCCTGCTTTTGATGGAAACATAGGTTGATTCAAAAACCCATCCAAAGAAACAGTAAAAATAGAAGAAAAATAACCACTGTATGGCAGTATAATGGTACATATCCTTGTCTCCCTCTCATGTTCTCAGGTAAAGCTGATCACCGGCTCCTTAGGCTGCCTTGTCTGCTCTACACTGATGGCATGCAGCACCGGTCCTTCTCCCTCATAATCGGAGAAATATTCCTTCTCTACTCTGGCTGTTACCTTGACCCACTGCTTTTCTGTCAGGGTATCTGCCTTGTCATATTTGCAGGCAAAGCCAAGAAATGCCATATCCTCTGCACAGCAGGTCATCGCCATTCTTCCCGGGATAAAGTATCCTTTTGGAAAATCCTTTGGCCTTACTACCATACCTACAAACTGTATGGTCTTTCCAATATAACGATCCAGATTATCAAGGGAATCCAGATACCAGATACCGTAACCTTCATTATCCAGCTCAATGATCGGTGCATCCAGCTTATAGGGCAGATCATCTTCAAAAATCTGATTGACTTCCCCATTGGCATCCTCAAAGATGATATCTGCCTGCTGATTGATTGCCTTTACATTTCTCTTATAGGCGCTTAGATCCTCAATACCGTCACAACGGTTAAAAATGATCATCTCGGATTTCCGGAGCATTTCTGCAAGCAGGGATTTCATATTGGTATAGTACATTGGGAAGGTGGATGCATCAATTATCGTGATCTGCTGCTCTACGGTAAAGTACCAGGGAAGCTTCATATTCTTGAAGTTCCACATGCCGTTGTACTCAATGATGATCCTTTCCGGCTTGTATTTCTTTTCCAGCTCCTGAAGATGGGAAGGATTGAAATCCTCCTCATCCTCGATCACCTCCATAACCGTCTTTGTTTTTGACAGAAGCTCCTGACTGTATTCATTCTCTCCTTCCTCACAGACGATCAGAAGGGTGCTTCCCTTGATCCGGAAATAAGGCTGTCCCAGTGTATAACATATAAATTCTGTCTTTCCGCTTTCCAGAAATCCATTGATAATATATACGGGCTTCATAGTATTTCCTCTCTTCCGGTTTATCTCTCAAACAGCTTCTTTAAAGCATCTTCCTTCAGCTTGGAGCCGATCACACAGAACTTGCCGGTCACATCAGGCTTGCCTGCACGGACATTGCTCTCTTCCGGAACATAGTCAAAGTAAATCCAGCCGCCTTCTTTATCTGCAACCATACCCTTGGCTCTCAGTACGATGCCATAGGTTTCTTCATCATCCAGTGCCTTCAGAATCTCTTCAATATCTTCCTTTGTATAGGTTGCTGCTGTTTCCATGCCAAAGCTTGTAAATACTTCATCCGCATGGTGATGGTGATGATGGTCATGATCGTGGCAGCCACAGGTACAGTTCTCATCATGGTCATGATGATGCTCGTGATCATGATCGTGGCAGCCGCAGGTACAGTTCTCATCATGGTCATGATGGTGATGATGGTGATGATGCTCTTCCTCCTCATCATGCTCATGCTGCTCCATGATCTCCTTTAATAATTCTGCTTCCAGATCCGTAGCTCCCTCGATGGTATCCAGAATATCCTTTCCATCCAGCTTATCCCACGGAGTTGTCACGATCGTTGCCTTGTCATTATGCTCACGTATCAGAGCGATACAGGTATTCAGCTTCTCTTCTGAAATATTGCCGGTACGGCTCAGGATAATGGTTCCTGCATGTGCGATCTGGTTAATGAAAAACTCTCCAAAGTTCTTGATGTACATCTTACACTTGGAGGCATCTACAACAGCTACTGCACTGTTTAATACAACATCCTTTTCATCAATGACATTCTGTACTGCCCTCATAACATCAGAAAGCTTGCCAACACCTGAAGGCTCGATCAGAATACGCTCCGGTGCATAGGTCTTCAGCACCTCCTTCAGGGATGTTCCAAAATCACCTACGAGGGAACAGCAGATGCATCCTGAATTCATTTCCTTGATCTCAATACCGGATTCCTTCAGGAACCCGCCGTCAATTCCGATCTCACCAAATTCGTTCTCGATCAGAACTGTTTTTGTATCAGCAAGGGCTTCTTTTAAAAGCTTCTTTATTAATGTAGTTTTTCCTGCACCCAGAAACCCGGATACAATATCAATTTTCGTCATCATAATTCCTTCTTTCTGTGCATTTATCTTAAATAGCACAAATTGATTATAATAAGAAGCTTCTCCAAAGTCAAACGCTTACAAATCCTTATATAAATTTTTAATAGTTTTTTATCATCTACGCCTTTTTGCTTATTGTCTATTCAGTAAAAGAAGCCTATAATTCTTTTTGTTAAAAAATAGACTAATTAAGAACCTACAAGAAAGGATTGATTTCACATGAACGAGACTGGAGAGAATAAGGCAACTCCCATGGAAAAGGTGGCAACCTTTATCGTTGATAAACGGAACCTGTTTTTCCTGCTTTATATTTTTGCCATTATTTTCTGTATTATCGCAAATGGATGGGTCAAGGTTGAAAATGATATCACAACCTACCTGCCAGATTCGACCGAGACCAGGCAGGGACTGACGATCATGAATGACCAGTTTGTCACCTATGGTACTGCCCGGGTCATGGTTTCCAACATCTCCTATGAAAAAGGAGAAGAGCTTGCTGGGGAGCTCAGGGAGATCGATGGTGTCACTGACGCCGTATTTGACAACACAGAGGATCACTACAAAAATTCTTCTGCCCTGTTTGATGTTACCTTTGACGGAACTACCACAGACGAGGTCAGCGTCAACGCTATCCACGAGATTGAAGATAAGCTGTCCGGCTATGATACCTACATAAATTCGGAGGTTGGTTCCGATACTGCCGCCGAACTGCAAAGCGAAATGCAGGTTATTGTTGTCATTGCCGCTATCATTATCGTCATAGTACTGACCCTGACTTCCAGAGCCTATGCGGAGGTTCCCGTACTGATCGCCACCTTCGGCGTAGCTGCCCTTATGAACATGGGTACCAACTTCCTGTGCGGTACCATTTCCTTTATTTCCAACTCGGTTACTGTAGTACTGCAGCTGGCACTGGCAATCGACTATGCCATTATCCTCTGTCATAGATTCAGCGATGAACACGAAACCAAACCGGCAAGAGAAGCCTGCATTGCTGCCTTAAGCAAAGCGATCCCGGAGATTTCGTCCTCCTCCCTGACCACTGTATCCGGTCTTGCAGCACTGGCCTTTATGCACTTCCTGATCGGCCGCGACCTGACAGTTGTCCTGATCAAGGCGATCATGATGAGTCTTCTTTCCGTATTTACCCTCATGCCCGGTCTTCTGATGCTGTTCAGTAATCTGATCGATAAGACCAAGCATAAAAATCTGATCCCTCCTATCACTGTTGTAGGAAAGTTTGATGTAAAAACAAGATTCATAGTTCCTCCGTTATTTGTTGCCATTACAGCTGTAGCGTGTATTTTTGCGAACAAGTGTCCTTACTGTTACAGCTATACGGATCTGACCACCGCCAAGCAGAATGAAAGCCAGATTGCCTACCAGAAGATCAAAAATACTTTCGGCACCAACAATATGGTAGCTGTGCTTATCCCTTCCGGTGATTATGAATCAGAAAGTGCCCTGCTGAAGGATCTTGAAGCCCATACGGAGGTCAAATCAACGACTGGTCTTGCCGGTGTGAAGGCCATGGACGGCTATTACCTGACGGATGCCCTGAATCCACGTGAATTTTCTGAGCTTTCCGGTGTGGAATATGAAGTGGCAAATCTCCTGTATACAGCCTATGCCGTCAATAATAACCAGTATGGCCAGATCATAAACGGGATTGAAAAATACAAGGTTCCACTTTTTGACATGTTCTTCTTTTTAAAGGATCAGATGGAAGAAGGAAATATCACCCTGGAGGGTGATATCCAGAATACTCTGGATGATCTGTTCGATCAGCTTGAAAAGGCAAAGCTTCAGCTGAAAACAGATGACTGGACCAGGCTTGTCGTCTATCTGAACCTTCCGGAGGAAAGCCAGCAAACCTTTGATTTCCTGAAGGTCATCCATCAGGAGGCTGATAAATACTATGATGATGCTTCTGTTTATGTCGTTGGTAACTCCACCAGTGATTATGACCTGTCATCTTCCTTCAGCCAGGATAATATGCTGATCAGTGTATTGTCTGCCCTGTTTGTAATCATTATCCTGCTGTTTACCTTTAACTCGGCAGGATTACCTGTACTTTTGATTCTGGTCATCCAGGGAAGTATCTGGATCAACTTCTCCTTCCCTTATCTCCAGGATTCACCGCTGTACTTTCTGGGCTACCTGATCGTTAACTCCATCCAGATGGGTGCCAATATTGACTATGCGATCGTTATTTCCAGCCATTATAAGGATCTGAAACATTCCATGCCGCCCAAGGAAGCGATCATCGTTACCCTGAACCAGTCCTTCCCAACCATTTTTACCTCGGGAAGTATTCTGGCTGCTGCCGGTGCCCTGATCGGTGTCATGACGACCAATCCGATCATCGCAGCGATCGGAACCTGCTTAAGCCGTGGTACCATTATTTCCATCATTCTGGTACTTGGTGTCCTGCCACAGATCCTGGTACTTGGTGACTTTATCATTGAAAAGACCAGCTTCGAGCTGAAGAGCAGGATCAATCTCACACCACAGTCCTTTACGGGTGCCACCCGTGTATCCGGTATCATCAGAGGTCAGGTCAACGGTATGGTAGAAGGAAGCTTCAACGGTATTATCCGTGGAAGCATGAACGCCACGATCCTCTCCGGTGAGGCAACCAGCCTGGAGGAAAATCCCTCTGGCGGCACACCGTCTGAAACAGCACCCGGCACAGACGAAAATACTGAGTCCGGCACAAACAAAGATATTGAACATAATGAGAAAGGAAGTGTTTCCCATGAATAATCAGAAGAAAACAGGTAAGTGGATCAGATATGCAACAGCCTTTGTCCTCCTTCTCTGCTTCTGTCTGATTCAGCCAGTATTTGGAACTATTGCAGATGCCAGAGAGATCACTTCAGCGAACCCGGATGTCTCTCCCACTCCCTTTAACGGCGTGGATATCTCTTCAGAATCAGAGGCTTCTGATCTTTCCCTGGAGAATGCCATCCATATTACTTCCCTGAAGGAATTTCAGGATATGGCCAAAAGCTGTGTGATTGATTCCTGGTCAAAGGGAAAAATCTTCGTTCTGGACAATGATCTGGATTTCAGCACTGCCACCTTCACCCCGGTTCCCTCCTTCGGCGGTATTTTCATCGGCAATGGACATACCATCAAGGGCTTCACCAATGATGCAGGAAGTGACAATACCGGTCTCTTCCGTTATCTTCAGGAAAGCGGTGAGATCTATGATCTCCGTGTCAACGGCTCTGCTACAGCTAAGAGCAGCCATGACGGTCTTTCTCTGCTTGTTGGCCATAACAAGGGTATCATCAGCGGCTGCCATGCTGCCGGTAATTTAAATGGCGGTGATGATATCGGTATGATTGCCGGCTATAATGATGTCACCGGTATCATCAGTGAATGCCTCTCCGAGGGTGTTGTTTATGGTAATCACCGGATCGGTGCCATCGCCGGGACTAATGCCGGCTCTATTCTGAGCTGTGTTAACCGTGCCAGTATAAATACCACTGTAGAAGAAGGGGATCTTGATATTTCCCTGCTGACCGTTGATGATCTCCTCTCAACCGAAAACGTAACCAGTGTAACGGATATCGGTGGGATTGCCGGAAGTAATACAGGCATCATCCGTGCCAGCGTCAATAATGGTGCTGTCGGATACCAGCACGTTGGCTACAATGTCGGTGGAATTGCCGGAAGCCAGATGGGCTATATCGAGGGTTGTATCAACTACGGTGTGCTTCATGGCCGTAAGGATGTCGGCGGAATTGCCGGCCAGATGGAACCCAGCAGTGAAATGCTTTATAACGAGGATACTCTTGATAAGCTGCATACCGAACTGAACAAACTGCATGATCTTGTTACAAAGATGAATGATGATGCCAGCGGTACCTCCACAGACCTGAATGCTCAGTTAAATAAGCTGCTTGATGCAGTGGAATCCACCCAACGGGCTGCTGATGGTATTGCAAATGAAGCCAGCAGTGACATGCGCTCCTTTACCTCCGAGCTGACGGATCTGTCATCCCTGCCGACTCCAAAGCCGATCTCATTAGACTTTCTGGATTCCATTCCCACTTTAAGTCCAAGTCCCACTGCGACTCCGGAAGGAACCCCGGATCCGAATGCTACTCCAACCGCTACTCCGACTGCCACACCTACCGCCACACCAACTGTAGCACCTACTGCAACACCGGTTCAGGGCAACGGGGGAACCCGTGCAGGCAGCATTGGTGACGATGACAGTCTGGAAAGCGAAACAGGCTCCTACACCACAAAAACAACAATGAGCCACCCCGTACCTGTCACTGTCAGGATGATGGATCCCGGCTCTCCTGCCACAACACCTGCGCCTATAGCGACCCCTACCCCCACTGTGACACCAGAACCTACCAAAAGCCCCCTTGCATGGCCTTCAGGAGTCCCAACCATTGATCCTTCTGCACTTCCTCAGATTTCAGACTATAGCTTTGACAAGGATGCCGCAGAAAGTGAACTGAACAAGCTGCAGGATAACGTTTATACCAGTACTTCTTCAGCCCTTGACAGTATGAAGAATACCTTCAGTAACCGTACTTCTATTTTCAGTTCCAGGATCGACAGCTGGCATACTGCATTAAGCTCTGGCTTTTCTTCTATTATTTCTGAAAGCCGGACACTGAATAATATGATAGATAGCAAATCCCAGCTTCTTCTGGATGACTTCCAGGCTATTACAGATGAGCTGAATGTCATTGGCAATATCATCACCACTGCCGATGACGATGTGACAGATCCTGATGAACTTGTGACTGATATCTCTGATGAAGATAAGGAAACTGATATTACTGGCAAGGTTATGAACTGTCAGAATAAGGGGAAGATTTATGGTGACCTGAATGTAGGCGGTATCGCCGGCTCCATGTCACGTGAAAACGATCTGGATCCCGAAGACGATATCACACTTAATACTACATCCATGAATTTCCGCTATCAGCAGCGTATCGTCATCCGGAAATCTGAAAACAAAGGTGTCATCACCGGCAAGAAGGACTGCATCGGTGGTATCGTTGGCAATATGGTGTTTGGCAGCGTCATTTCCTGTATTGGGGACGGCGATGTTACCAGTGAAGGCGGTGATCTGGTCGGCGGGATTGCCGGATTTTCTGATTCCACGATCCGGGAAAGCAGTGCAAAATGTGCCCTCTCCGGTGAAAATCAGATTGGTGGAATTGCCGGAAGCGGCAAGTCCATCAAAAACTGCTACAGCATGATCGAAATCACCGAGGGTACCAATTATCTTGGTTCTATTGCTGGTAAGGCTGATGTCAATGATGATATCAGTGAAAACTACTTTGTTGAAGGCTGTCCTGCCGGTATTGATGGAATCAGCTATGAAGAAAAGGCTCAGCCTCTTCCCTATGGCAGCTTCCTGTGCTTTGATGATCTTCCTGTCATCTACCAGAACATTACACTGACCTTTATGGCAGATGACAGACTGGTTACAACAGTCACCCTCTCCTACGGCGAAAGCTTTGATCCCACAAAGCTCCCCAAGGTTCCGGAAAAGAAGGGCTATGCCGGCAAATGGGAGGATTTCAACACTTCCTCACTCACCTTTGACCAGACGATCAATGCTGTTTACACGGAATACTTAAGCACACTGGCAAGCTCGGAAAAGGATGACAACGGGAAGGCACTGGCTCTGGTTGAGGGTACCTTTAAAGAAGGCGACCGGTTCCTTCTGACCGATATCGATGCTCATCCTGAGGATTCCAAAACAAAGGCCGAATGCAAAAAGATCAGTGTCCTGAACGGAACCGGTCCTTTCACAGTCAGGTACCTGATTCCTGATGACATTGAAAATCCGGAAATTGAGATCTACGATAATGGTGCTTTCATTCCGGTTTCCGGTTATATCGATGGCAGCTACTACGTATTCAATACGGACAAGCAGGATTTCATCTTCGCCTGTCTGGAGCGGCCTGCTTCCCTGCTTCCCGTATTCTGCGGTGTTGCAGCAGGTGTATTGTTGATCCTGTTCATTGTACTTTGTATCATAAAAAGAAAAAAGCAAGGATAAAGCAGCATTAGCAGCTCCCTCTGATCAGAGAAAAATATATAGCACAAAAAAGCAGAGAATGCAAAACTTCTCTGCTTTTTGTTACTTTTCTTACTATATCAAATATCAGCCCTTAGGGATCTGTCCGTCAACATACAGAATATGATTTATCAGCCACTCCGTGAGGTATTGTAAAATACCCATGATCTGATCATCCTGATCTTCTGGATCATCATTATGATAATCCATAAATTCATCAAGCTTATGTATGAATTCCTGATGCTGGATTTTCTGGGTAAATATTTTCTTATAATGGATAGATTCCATATACTGCTCTTCATCCGTGAAATGCTTTACCGTATAATCGTAAAGTTGTCTTAATATTGCGTCAATTTTGTCATATTTATCCAGTGCAAACTCATCATGGAGCAGTTCATATGCTTCGTCTGCATATTTAAACAGCTGCTTGTGTTCCTCGTCTATCATATCTATTCCGATATAATATTCCGGCTTCATTTCATACATTAGTCTGTCCTCCTTGTTTCCATAATCCATGAAGATTGCAATATGCATATACCTCTTCTACCTGTTCACCATCGCAGAGGCAAAAATCTGCTGCAGGCTCCTGTCCTGACTTTAACTGCTTTCTATAAATACCCTGATTGGTATTTAATGTGATCCATTCAATAAAATGCTCTTCAAGCATGGGGTGCTTTGTCTCTCCGACAACAACATGAACCTGATTGCCATCCACTGTATATACAGGCACATGCTTCTCAACTGCTGCATCGGTCACTCCGGCTTTTAACTCCTGCATAGCCTCTCCACAGCACATTACAGGCACACCCTTGTCTTTTACCTTTTCGATAATGTTCCCGCAGTGATTACATACATAATATTTTACCGCCATTTGCTTTACCTCCTTTTTCTCTACTGTTTTCTAAAATCTGATACCAGTTTCTTCCATGAATACCTTCCTGCATTTTGAGCAGATACCTCTAAATGAAATATCATAATCCAGAAATTCTATTCCATGAGTGTCATGGATCCTTTCCAGTAAGGCTGGTAACTCCTCCATATCCACATCTGATACCTCGCCGCACTTTACACATCTGACATGATAGTGGTTTTTCAAAGTAAAATCATATCGGTTCGATCCATCCGGTACTTCAACCTTTCTCAGTGCACCTTCTTCTACTAATACATCAAGGTTTCTATATACAGTCCCCTTTCCAATTGTAGGATATGCTTCCTTAATAGATTCGTACACTTCATTTGCTGTAACATGTCTATTCATCTCATATACAGCATTTCGTACCAGATCCTTTTGAACGGTATTTCTTCTACTGATCATCAGCCCTCCTTATTAGGAATTGTTCTTAATAAGGATTATATAGTGATTTTTCCTTTCTGTCAATAAAGTTATCTCTCTTATATAATTGTTTATTTTCATACATATCAGAATCAGCCTTATCCATTAACATCTGCATTGTATACGTCCTGTCGTCGGCAGATAATGCCCATCCGCACGCATAGTCGACTGGCATCTGGTTTTCATTACTATTTATTCTGTCTTTTTCTTCGCATAAGCATTTTAATATTTCCTCAACCTCCGTTCTGCTTGTATGATACATAACTGCCATAAACTCATCTCCGCCATACCTTCCTACGAAATCCTTTTCCGGGATCATGCTGCGCAAAAGCCTGGCGAAATTCGTTATTAACTGGTCTCCCGCCGAATGTCCCATTGTATCATTAACAGTCTTCAGATTATTAAGGTCAAACATTATGCATGCTGTAGGCTCTTTTATTATCTCATTATTAATAAGGAGCTCCTTACAGGCTCTTTTATTTGGCAGTCCGGTATGGGCATCTGTATATGCCTCCTGCTCTAACAGCTTATTTTTCACTGCCATCTTCATTGCCACCATCGTCTGTATAATAACCAATATCACCAGACACAGCATATCAAGTGCTGACAGAAGCTCTATGGTACGGATCCTTTCAGCAATCCTTTGTGAGTAATTTTCTGCAGCTAATACAGTTTCATCCGCCATCTCAAAATATATTTCACTCATATTGACAATATCTGTATTTTCGTATCCCACATTTCTTACTGCTTCAATTTCTATTTTTAATTTATCCCAGTAATCACTCTGAATCTGCAATTTTTCCTGATATTCCTTATCATATAGCCTTACAAGATCATAATGACCATCCTGATGTCTTAACCCACTCAGAATATCGTCCAGATAGTTGATCAGCTCTTCATCCTGGTTTCCTGTGATTTCCAGCTTCACTTCACGCTGTGTAGCTCCACGTACCAATCCTGCATAATTTATTACACGCGCTGTCCCCTGCAGCCTGCTGACCTGTATCATCATATAAATAATAAGAACTACCAGTATCAATATAAGACAGCTTTGTACAATACCCATTATATTTTTACTTTTCTTATCTGACTGCACTTCCTGATTTATCATTGTACCTCGCTCACATTTATCTCATTAATCTGTCATCATTATATAATACCCATATGAATAAATTAAGATGCTAGTAATGATTCCTATTATTATTTTCTCTGCAGCATTTTTATATAGTGTCTGCTGATTAAGCAGATATCCGCAACTTCCAGCTCTTACATCTGTTCCA
>OLRZ01000776.1_pt1 | contig 24788 bp, 33 predicted proteins | sample 1671931 | NCBI WGS metagenome assembly OLRZ01 (sample SAMEA3136627, study PRJEB25190) | human gut metagenome | reverse complement strand
AATACGTGCTTCTACTTGTGCCTGATGTTCTCTGGCTGCATCATAGTCCGCGTTTTCAGACAAGTCACCTTGTGCTCTGGCTTCCTGAAGTTCGACAATGACTTCGGCACGTGTTTTATGGACTAACTCTTCATGTTCTTTAACTAAATCATTATAACCTTCTTTGGTAACGTAAAACTTTTCGTTTGGCATACTATCACTCCTTATTTTTAACGCGATTGAATTATATCACAGAACGTAAATTATTCAATAACTAGACCTAATTCTTCCATTCTAGCCTGGTGTTCTTCATAGGTTGTCGAATAATAAACACTTCCATCTCCATAGATATCTGCCACAAAGAACAAATAATCATTTGGCGAAGGATTTAATACGGCATTAATTGCCTCTTCACCTGGATTTAAAATTGGTCCAATTGGTAAACCATCATTTAAATATGTGTTATATGGTGATTCGATATCGGTTCTAACTTCACAATCCTGTGGATCATTAAATTCATCATACAATGCATAGCATACCGTAACGCTGGATTCTAAACGCATCTGTTGATTTAGACGATTATAGAATACCTGAGCAATCGTTGGCATTTCTTGTGCACTGCCTGATTCAAACTGGACTACACTTGCCAAAGAAACAAGTTGATGTATTGAGTAAGAACTGTTATCAAATTGTGTCTTATACTTTTCATAAATCGTTTCAAACCCATTTAACAATGTTCTTGTGATTTCATCAATTGTTGCATCCTTGTCAAAGAAATATGTTTCCGGAAATAAATACCCTTCCAGCTTCACTTTATAATTCTCATTTGATAGTGCTTCTGGATCTAAGAACGTATAATCGTTTGCCAAAGTGCGAATATATTCTATATCATTCCAAGTTGCCAAAACTTCTTCAGTCGTATAAGGAAACTGTTCACTGATGCTGGCAGCAATTTCCTTCGCCCACTTTCCTTCTGGAATCGTAATTGAGACTTGTTGTGTCTTTGCATTTTCTATATTGCCTATATGGCTCAAGATATCACCGGTGCTCATACCGTCATTTAATTCGAAGAAACCTGCATAATATTCCTGATGTCCTGTAACTCTAGCATACAACTTACTAACTGTAGCAGATCGAATCAAGTTCTGGTCTTCTAGATCATTTAAAACTTCATCAAAATCAGAACCCTCTTCGATTTGAAAATCTATCGTATTAGAACCATCTCCAACTGGCTGCAAGTTAATATAGCCATAGCCAAATATTCCCCCTAATACTACAACTAAGACCAATACGATTACTAAAAGTATATTACGAACCGTATTGTTTTTCTTTGGTCTTCTTCTAGATTTAGGCATTTTCGTTGTCCTCAACAAAAGTATTGATAACTTCTTCTACCATTTCCCATTCTTCATCGGTTTCAATTGGCAGTAACTGTCCATTTTCATCATAAGCTGAAGCATAGACTTCATCTTCATCTTGTTCTGGGTCTTGGAAAACAACATATTGTTTTTTTGTTACTTCATTATCGAAAGTAAACAATATGGTCATACGTTTTTCATTTCCATTTTCGTCTTTGACATATAAGCTGTTTGAATCTAACATAGTTTTTCTTCCTTTCCAAAAAAATACGGAGGATCAAATGCCCCCGTTTTGTCTGTCTAAAAAGCTCTGCAAAATTTGCACTGCAGCCATCTGGTCAATTACTTTTTTTCGTTTCTTTCTAGAAACGTCCCCCTCAAGCAAAAATCTTTGAGCGCTGACCGTTGTCAGTCTCTCATCCCAAAGATGAACATGATAGCCTTCTTTTTCGAGTTCCGCACCAAAATCTATAGATAATTGTCCTCGCACACCAACGTCGCCATTCATGTGCTTAGGTAATCCTAAGACAATTGTCTTAACGTGATGTTCTTCTAATAGATCTAATAGCTTATCAAAACATTCATCATAATCATCTGGCGCAAAACGAATAGTTGTTAAGGCTCTTGCCACGATACCTGTTTCACTGATCGCAACTCCACAGGTAACACTGCCAAGATCCAGTCCGATGATCTTTTCCATTATTTCTCCAAATATGCACGAACCAACTCTTCAATGATCTCATAACGTTCGATTCGTTGAATCAGATTACGTGCGTTCTTATGAGAAGAAATATACGCTGGATCATTGCTGATAAGATAACCTGCAATCTGGTTTTCAGAATTATAACCACGTTCTTCTAACGCATCACTTACTTCACGTAAGATCGCTTTGATATTTTCGCGGCGAATTTCTTCCGTTGTAAATGTCATTGTTTCGGTAATGTCTCTCATCTTCATCACACTCCTTAACATAAAAACATTATACATTATCTAATTTTAAATGAAAACCTTTTTGATTTTTTTCAAGTGTTTTTGGGAAATTCCACATAAAAAATACAAGTTTTCATTAAAAAGTCCCCACATAGAATGAATAAAAATAAAACGATAAAATTTAAAAAAAATAAAAATAAAACATATTATTTCAACAATTTGCGTTTTGATTATGCTACTTGTAGCAGTTACATCATGTTATGAAATATACACAGTAAATCAAGCAAAAAAGAAATTTGATGAAATGTGGCCTATTCATTATGAGGAAAAAATCACAGAAGATAAAGAGATTACAGAATAAATGAAAAAATTACTTTTAGGATTAACATTAGTATTGATGTTGATTTTACCAACTAATATAAATGCTTTGGAAGAAAATTATAATACAACATATTATGAGAATGGCTATTATTATGAAATTTCAATTAGTGTTACGAATTCAGTTGCACGTTCAGCAAAAGAAGGCAGTAAAACAATTTATTGTAAAAACTCAGCAGGTAAAACAATGTGGTCACTTACTGTTAAAGGAACATTTACATATAACGGAAGCACTTCTAGTTGTACATCTGCTAGTGCATCAACTTCAATAACAGATGCTACTTGGAAAATCACTAATAAATCTAGTTCAAAAAGTGGAAATACAGCAAAAGCAACCGCTACTGCTATTTGTTATTTAAATGGTAATCCTATAAATAGTGCTACAAAAACTGTTAGTTTAAAATGCAGTGTTAGTGGTAAATTGAGTTAACACAAAGAGCAAATTCAAAGCTCTTTTTTCATGTTAACATATTTAATTATACTTAATATAAATTGATGTTTATCATATAATAAAAAAGGAGGATATAGTAATGAATTTGAAGATTGAATTATCCACAAAAGAAAAGGATAAAAAAATAGATATTGTGAATCAAAGAGTTAAGGTATTATTTGATGATTATGATGTATTAAAGTATGATATTGCAACTTCAACTCTGCTTGGTATATTTGTACCAATTATAGGGTTAATAGTATTATTTACAGCAATGCATCATGAATTAAAAAATATATCAAATATTCAAGTTATATATAATATAAGTATTCCTTTAATAGTATTATTAGTTACAGTTATATATGGATTACTTCAAGGATTTATAAGTTATATATTTTCTAATAAGAATTCTAATTATGAAATTATGAGAAATATATTAAATGAGATTTATGAAATTTAACATAAGATGTATAATTGAATATTAAAATTTTATATAATGATAACAATACTCAAAAAAATAATCATTATAAGCCTAATAATTAATAATTTAATATTTTTTTCATTTAAATTTTAACAAAGAAAAGAGATAGCTTTTTTGCTATCTCTTAAGTTACTCAACTATTGACACAAAACACATTTTATAATTAAATATTTTTCATTTTACAAAGTATATTTTTCTTTTCAAATATTTTTCTTATTCCCTCATATTGACTTTTTGTAGCATTTTTCTTTTCAAAATAAAGAACTGCACCTGCTTTAGTCAACATCATAATAAGTGTTCCTGTATCAATTACTTCTTTTATAGTTTTATACTCTATGAAAGTATGTTGTGATTCTTGTATCATATCAATACCTTCATCTAAAAATACCAAATCAAAAGATATTTCTTCTTTTTTAAATATTTCTTTTTGAAGGTTTATTGTTTTTTTTGCAAAATAATAAATCTGCACTTCAAGAATAATTATTGCCATTGGTAAAACAAAAGCCATCCATAACTTAAATTGATGCATAAGCACATTTATCAATAATAATGCAACATAGACTAATATACATATTTTAAAAGCTAATCTAATTTTTGGTGGAAACAAAAATCTTCTGTTATCCTTTACTATTTGCCAATTTCTTTTATTATCTTTTATCGCAATTTCCATACTTAGCCCTCCTTATATTATTTTACAGTGTACTCGAATTATAACATATTCTCTTTCTAAATAGAATATTAATGTTTTACGCAGGAATAAGAATTTTTTGTGCAACAAAAAATGCTTGCATAGCAACTAAATAAGTACCACCTGCAAATGCTAATGATAAAATTACAATTGCAGCTACACTTACACTTACTTCTGCTACTCTGTTCCAATCAATTTTATATTTAGGTTGTGATGAATCAGTAGGAATGGCAGGAACTAATTTCTACTGTCATTTCATCATCTACTGAATCAGAATCCGGTAAAATATCGTCTGTTGTTACAACAAATGTGTAAACTGGATAACCATCTTCTGATACTCCTAATTTCATTCCAATTTTTCCTGTTGTTACTGAAACTGCCACTTCTTTTAAACTATCAATTGTTCCATCTAATAATTTTGAAGCATCCCCATTGAGTTCTATTCCTGTTGATAAATTATCAATTTGATTTTCACATGTTGTAGTTAATGTGCCTTTATTATCAACTTCAATATAAATCGGTTTTCCTTTAAACTCATTATCTGGTGTAAATGAATTTGAAATTTTTGTAGATACATAAATTGTACATGCTTCTGTAGGCATATTAATCACCATATTATCCTTTCTGATTCTTTCGAATAGCCAATTTCTTTATCATTTTTTGTATTAAAAGATTCCCAATCATACTTAATTCTTTGATTCTTGTATTTATCAATATCTACAAAATAAATATTTTTATGTTTCTTTGCAAAATTAAACATGTCTTCTTTTATTAAATTGCAATAGTAACAATCTTTCATGTAATAATACAAATAATAGCTCTTATCTTTTTGATTTAATGATTCATTAATGGAAATATTTTTAAAATCGTTATAAGGATTATTATCTGTTATCTTCTTATAAAAAATAAAGGTAACCATTACAATAGCTAATCCAATGATTATAATTTTATTTAATTTCTTTTTCATAACTAACCCATCTCCTCTTCACAAGAAAAAATTACCACTTTATTTGCTTTATGCTAATAATATTTGTCTAAAATACATGAATTATGTCTTAACTACAGTTTTAATTACTAAAATCAAAATTTTAAGAATATTACTTATTGACAATTAATTTGCAAAATAGATAATTAATTAACAGGTGATGAATATGTATAGTATTTTATTAATTGAAGATGATGTAGCTTTAAATAAAGCAATATCCGTTTATTTCAAAAAAGAAAATTTTCAAGTCGATTCCTTTTTTTGTGGTCATGATATGATAGATGCATTAGAAAAAAATAATTTTGATATCATTATTTTAGATATCAACCTTCCCGATTTATCTGGCTTCGATCTTATTAAACAAATAAAATTAATTAATTCGAATATTCCAGTTATTATTTTATCTGCTTGTGATCTTGATTCAGATATTTTACATGGTTTTAATTTAGGTGCAGAAGATTATGTAACAAAACCATTTAATATTGAAATTCTTCATAAAAAAATAAATGTTATTTTAAAAAGATCGCAAAAAAACATTTTCTACAAAGATAACCATATATTTTTTGATAAAAATACATCTATATTAGTAATCGATAATAAAGAAATCAAATTAACACCTTTAGAATTCAAATTATTATCTTTATTTTTAGAAAATCAAAATCAAATAATTTTAAAAGAAACAATCATTGAAAAAATATGGGATTCAAATGAAAATTATGTTGATGAACATACATTGCTTGTTAATATATCTCGATTAAGAAATAAGATAGAAGATGATAAACACCATTATATTAAAACTGTTTATGGCTTAGGTTACAGGTGGTGTCAGGATGAATAAAATTATTTCAACCTTTTATGCTTTATTTTTATTTTCTATTTCAATAATCATTTTCTTTTCAACAAATTCTATCTTATTAAGATGCCTAATCATCTTAAATGCATTAGTAAGTATTCTTATGTACTGTCTAAACATTTTTTCTTTCAAATCAAGAATAAATCATTTGACACATTATATTTTTAATACTTTTGATAAAACAGCAACTCAAAGCAATAAAGAATATGAAGAAACGATTGAATCAAAATTATTACATCAAATTAATAAATATAAACAAGAATTAGATATCGAAAAAGAAGAAACAATCCATTCTAAACAAGAAATTCAATCATTAGTCACTCATATTTCTCATCAAGTGAAAACACCTTTAGCTAACATCAAAATATATAACGATTTATTAGCACGTAATGACTTATCTAAAGAAGAAGCTATTGACTTTCATATAATGCTTAATCAACAAATTAATAAACTTGATTTCCTAATGGAATCTCTTATTAAAATGTCTCGATTAGAAACAGATATCATTCAATTAAATATTGAAAAAAATGATCTTTATTCTACTCTAATTGAAGTCATTAATCATGTTTTCTTACTTGCTGAAAAAAACATATTAATATCGAACTATCCAAAAATACACATATCTCTGCCCTATATGATGAAAAGTGGACTCAAGAAGCTATTTTTAATGTTTTAGAAAATTGCATAAAATATTCAAATAAAAATACACCCATAACAATTCAAATATCAAAAAATACTTTCTTTTCTAAAATTACAATTACTGATCAAGGAATTGGTATAAAAAAAGAAAACTATAATAATATTTTCCAAAGATTTTATAGAGCACAGGAAGTGCAAGATGAAGATGGTATTGGTATTGGACTCTATTTGACAAGAGAAATCTTATCTAGAGAAGAAGGCTATATCACTGTTCAATCCGAATATGGAAAAGGTTCGACTTTTACAATCTATTTAAAAAGATAATGAATTTTTTAATTCATTATCTTTTTTGTAACAAGTTTGTGATATTTATTTTGTAGAATATAGATAATCAAAGGAGAGTGCTTATGGAAATCGTAAAAACAATAAACTTAAAAAAATATTATAAAATGGATAACTATACTGTAAAAGCTGTGGATAACATTAACTTGAATATTAACAATCATGAATTTATTGCAATTGTTGGAAGTTCTGGTAGTGGAAAATCTACTCTTTTAAATTTACTTGGTGGATTAGATAAACCTACCAGTGGAAAAGTATTTATTAATAATATTGATATTACATCTATGGATGAAGATGAACTGGCTATTTTTAGAAGAAGAAACATTGGTTTCATTTTTCAAAATTATAATCTTATTGGTAATCTCACTGTTTTAGAAAATATCACTTTACCTATTGAACTTGATGGTAATGAGATTCCATATGATTTTATAAACGAAATACTTCATGTTTTAAAACTAGAAGATAAAAAAAATATATATCCCAATAAACTATCAGGTGGTCAACAGCAACGTGTTGCTATCGCTAGAGCGCTGGCAACAAGACCATCTATTATTCTTGCAGACGAGCCCACTGGAAATCTTGACTCAAAAACTACTCAGGAAGTTATAGGATTAATTAAAAGAACAAGTCATTTATTTAAACAAACAATCGTCATGATTACTCATAATGAGGATATTGCTCAATTAGCTGATCGTATTATAAAAATTGAAGACGGAAAGTTGCGTGAAAACAATGATGAATAATAATAAAAAAGCAATCAATAAACTCACATTATCAACATTAAAAAATAAAACAAAAACACTTTTTATGTTTGTCTCTATCATTCTTGTTACTTTTATGATTTATAGTATTTTTTCAATTGGATTCAGTTACTATGACAATTATCAAACCTATAATCTACGAAGTGCAGGGACAACAAGTCAAATCATGATGACGAATCTTACTAAAAAACAAAAAAACAAATTAAATGATTTAGATTATATTAAAAATATTGGTAATCAACACTATTATGGTCGTATTAATTTTGAAAATTCCTATTCAGATAGTCAAATCGTTCTTTCTAATTATGATGATATTGAATGGAAAGAAGACATCTTGCCTACAATTGCTTCATTTGAAGGAAATTATCCTACAAAGAAAAATGAAATTGCTTTGTCAAGATGGACATTAAATAAATTAGGTTATAAAAACAAAAAAATTGGTGATTATATTACTTTAAATATAAATCATCAAAAACAAAGATTTAATATTAGTGCTATTTTTACTGATTATTTAATTGGTCGAGATCAAAAAACCAAAAGTGCTAATGTTGCTGCAGCAACTTTTTATTTCAAAGATCATCATCAAGAAATTAATCAAATAGGAAATATTATTATTTCAAATATGTACGCTAAATCACATTCGTCTCTTTATCAAATCACAATGGTCTCTCTTAAAGATAAACACCAAGATGCTGATAAGATTATGTCCCAATTAAATAAAGACTTAAACTTAGCAAAAAATCAAAAACTCTATAGTTTCGGTCTTTTAGCAAATAAAACAGACGGTTTGCTGTCTATTGTAGCATGTGCATTTCTAGCAATTCTAATTGTGTTAAGCGGATATTTTATTATCAATAATATTATGCAATTGTCTATCAATAATGATATTTATTTTTATGGACAACTTAAAACAATAGGAACGACCCCGAAACAAATAAAATCGATTGTAAAAAAAGAAACACTATTTTATGCTTTATTAGCAATTCCTATGGGATTAGTGTTTGCATCACTATTTTCATATTTTTTAGTACCTTATACACTTCGGCGATTAATATCGGGATCAGCTATTGAAAACATCTTTCCATGCAATGTTTCATTTAGCCCTTTCTTGTTTTTAATTGTTATTATTTATGTCTTGCTTACTATTTGGGTAAGCAGTAAAAAACCAGCAAAGATTGCTAGCAAAATATCACCTATTGAGGCAATTAGATATAACGGTCTAGGTAATACATCATATATAAATAGATCATTTTCTATTTTCAAAAAAAATCGAATACTGTCTCTCGCTATTAAAAATATTTTAGGAAACGGTAAAAGAAATATTTCTGTTATACTTTCACTATTTATTGGATTATTTTCTTGTTTAACAATTTATTCTGCCATTTCAAAGCCAGATTATAATATTCTTTTTGCTAGACAACAGCCTTATTCTTTTAATATCGAGGCAAATAATCCAAATAACGAAGGAAAGCAAAGTGATATAACCAATAAAGAAATCTCAAAAGTACAATCTTTAAAAGAAATAACTGAATTAAAAATCGTTAAAACTGCTTATTCAACAGTTACAGGTTCATCCAAATCTTTACAAAAAGAATTAGGTAAGAAGAATAGTTTTGCTAAAGAAAGCAATCATTTTAAAGCAACAATCATTCTTTTAAATGAAGATGATCTTTCACATTTTTCTAAAGCAAACAAGACAGATAACACATCGTTTTCAAATGGTGATAGCATCTATCTTTTAGATACTTCTGTATCACGTAAGTATATAAATGATTCACTTTCAATCCAAAATAGCAATGGTAATCCTATAGATTATAAAATTGAAAATTTATTTAAAGAAGATACTAATTTCCTACAAGATGCCCAAAATTATTTAATTTCTGATAGTGATCATATCTGTATTTATATGAGTGAAAAAGGTCTTGAAAGATTACAAATAAATCCAATTTATGAAGAATTAAAAATCAATACTAAAAATGCGGATAATGAAGAACTCCAAGAAAAACTTTTAAGTATTTTTAAAAACTGTAATGTCACTTTTAAAAGCCAAATTAATACCATAAAGCAATTACAACCTATTATAAATTGCGTTATGTTTGTAGGTATTCTTTTTGCAAGTATTTTACTTATTTTGGGAATCTTTAATTTTATCAATATTATAATTATGACTATTAACACTAAGAAAAAAGAATTTGCTATGTTAGAAGCAATTGGAATGACAAAAAAGCAACTTTACAAACTGCTTTCTTATGAAGGTTTAGTTTACTTTATAATTTCAATTTCTTTACTAACAATGATTGGTATTCCATTATCAAAAGTTGTTGTCTCTTTATTCCAACATACTCTTTATTATTTTAAATACCAATTCTCTTATTTACTATATGCAATTATTAATTTGATTTTATTTCTAATTTGTTATATAACACCTAAAATTTATTACAATTCATCAAAAAGCACTATAATCGATAAACTAAAAATATAAGTTTTAAAATATAAATATATTTTTAATAAGGGATAATACCCTTATTTTTTTGTTCATTTAAAAGTATTTAAATACTTTTATATTTATATATCTATACAAATTATTTGTATAATAATATCATAAAGAGGTGAAAACAATGAGTAATCAGGATACAATAATCAAACTTAAACAGATGAAATTGCCTGTAATGGCTGAACAATACGAAATTCAAATAAGCGATCCAAACTATAATCAGTTATCATTTGAAGAAAGATTTAATGAACTGATTGATATGGAATATGAAAGCAGAGTCAATCATACAATCACACGATTTATAAAAAATGCCCGCTTTTATGATTCTACAGCGAGTATAGAAGATATCAACTATAATCCAGAAAGAAAACTGAATCGTTCTCAAATGGAAGAATTGGCTACAAATAATTACATAGAAAGAGGTCTGAATGTTATTTTTGTAGGTGCTTCAGGTTGTGGAAAAACGTGGTTGTCTAATGCATTGGGTGTACATGCCTGTCGCAATAGGAAAACAGTATTGTATATTAGATTGCCTGAATTATTTTCTAAATTTGAAGAAATGAGAATACAAGGAAAATACAATGACTATTTAAAAAAATTAGGAAAGTACAATCTTTTGATTCTTGATGAATTTTTATTGAAACCAACAAATGAATCTGAAAGAAGTGATCTTTTAGAACTGATGGAAATTCGTTGTAACAGAAAATCAACAATTTTCTGTAGTCAATACTCATTTGACGGATGGCATCAATTATTAGATGGAGGACCTATTGCAGATGCTATTCTAGATAGAATTATTAACAGTTCCTATCTAATTACTTTGCATGGAAAATCATTACGTGAAGAATATTCAAAATTAAAACAATAGAAATAGAAAAGGCATAACAATGATAAAAAATTGTTATGTCTTTTTCAAAATATTAATGGACTTCTAAGCGTATTCAGTATTTTGATGAAGTGGACTTGTTCAGCGTATTGGGTGGACTTCTCTACCGTAACGAGTGGTCTTCTATTAGCGGAATACTCAATTTATAATGTATTTATAATTTTTCAAACATTTCTATCAAAAAAACAATATGATCATTTGCATAACTCTCTCTTAAACGAAACTAAGTATTTACGATCAAAATTAAAAATAATTGATATTAATATTATCTTAAATAGTTTAGGATTTCCTAAAAATTGGGATCTTACCTGTGAAATCTCTAAATAAAAAACATTTTAGAATAAACTCTAAAATGTCTTTAAAGGATTTCACCAGTTCCACCTAAATAATAAGTCACAACTGTAATTAATTCTTTAGCTATATCTTTTACATATTTATCAGAGGTTTCTTTATTGACTTGAACAATAAAGAAAATATCTTTGCTTTCATTTGTGACTTTTGTTTTATCTACTTGTCTTATTTCACTAAAACAAATAATATCATTGGCATCATCTATATAACTATAAATACCTGCTTTGACCTCTTTAGTTTCTTCACTCCCTAAAGGAATATAATTTTCATTTCCTTGAGTTAGTCTTAAAGTAATATTTCCCTCTGTTTTATCTAAATCATGGGCTCCTAAAGCTAATTTAGTATCCATAGATATTAAATTATAGAGATCTACTAAGGGGTTGATTTTATGAAATTCTTGTTTCTTTAATAGATTTTTTAAAAGATTTTCACTTGCTGGTAAATTCTTTCTTTTGGGAATACCAACTTCTTTATGTAATTCATAAAATCCTTGAATCACTTGATTCTTTTTTAAAGATTCTAATGAATTGTTTTCTAAAAGACGTTTTACATGAACATCTATATAATCATCTAAAGCAGAAGAATACACTGTATTATCAATATCATGTATTCTTACACCTTTAATTTTAACTCCTAAATCTAGCACGTCTTGTTGTACTTTAAATTCAAATTTTCGATTCATCCTATCTCTCCTATTAAAAAAGGGAAAAGAATTTCCCTAATCTTGAATTAAAGGTGTTGATAAATAACGATCTCCACCATCTGGTAATAAGACAACTATTGTCTTCCCTTTATTTTCTTCTCTTTTTGCAAGTTCCTTCGCTGCTTGGATTGCTGCCCCTGATGAAATACCTATTAAGATTCCTTCTGTCTTTGCTACTTCTTTTCCTGAAGCAAACGCATCTTCATTTTCTACCGTGATGATTTCATCATAGATTTTTGTATCTAATGTATCTGGTACAAATCCTGCTCCGATTCCTTGAATCTTATGTGCTCCACCTTTTCCTGTTGATAATACCGGTGAACTTGCTGGTTCTACCGCCACTACTTTTATATTTGGGTTTTGTTCTTTCAAGTATTTTCCAATCCCTGAAATTGTTCCTCCTGTTCCTACTCCCGCTACAAAGATATCTACTTTCCCTTCTGTTTGGCTATAGATTTCTGGTCCTGTTGTCTTGTAGTGTGCTTGTGGGTTCGCCGGATTTTCAAATTGTCCTGGAATGAAACTGTTTTCGATTTGTGATGCTAATTCTTTTGCTTTAGCGATGGCTCCCTTCATTCCTTCACTTCCTGGTGTTAAGACTAATTCAGCCCCATATGCTTTCATCAGGTTTCTTCTTTCTACGGACATTGTCTCTGGCATAGTAATAATGATCTTTAGATTCAATGATGTCGCTACCGCTGAAAGTCCAATCCCTGTATTTCCACTTGTTGGTTCAATCAATGTTGTATTTTCATTGATCAATCCTTTTTCCATAGCATCTAGGATCATTTCTTTTGCAATTCTGTCTTTTACAGATCCTGCGGGATTGAAGTATTCTAGTTTTGCGAGTACATCTGCTTCTAATCCTTCTTTTTTAATTAAGTTATTTAATCTGACTAATGGTGTTTGACCTACAAGATCTAAAAAACCGTTTTTAATTTCGCTCATATTTTTTATTTCTCCTTATTCCTATAGTTTTACTATGATTTAAGGGTATACCTATTTCTTTTAAGTGTCAACAAATATGATAATAAAAAAAGACCAACCTATGTTGGTCCTGAATTATTAAGCATTTAAAGCTTTTTTAGCTGTTTCAACGATAGCTGTGAAACCTTCTGGATCGCAGATTGCGATTTCAGATAACATTTTTCTGTTGATTTCAACGTTAGCTAATTTTAAACCGTGCATTAATTTAGAATATGAGATATCATTCATTCTAGCTGCAGCGTTAATACGTGCAATCCATAATTTTCTCATATTTCTTTTTAAGTTTCTTCTGTCTCTATAAGCATATGCCATTGAGTGCATTACTTGTTCATGAGCAGTTTTATATAATTTATGTTTAGCTCCAAAATATCCTTTGGCTAATTTAATAACTTTTTTTCTTCTATGTCTAGTTGTATATCCACCTTTAACTCTTGCCATTGTGTATTCCTCCTGTTTTTATTTTTAACTAAAATTATTTAGGTAATCTTGATTTAATTCTCTTGTAATCTGAAGCACTTACTACTGTAGCTTTTGCTAAGTGTTTCTTTTGTTTATGAGTTTTATTGTGTGATAAGTGAGAAACGTAAGCATGGCTACGTTTTAATTTTCCACTACCTGTTCTTTTTAAACGTTTTTTTAATCCGCTATGTGTTTTAATTTTTGGCATAATTATTTCCTCCGCTAATTATTTTTTCTTTTTTGGTGCTAATATAGCTGTTAAAGTACGTCCTTCTAATTTAGCTGGTTTTTCAATTTGACCAACTTCTGCACATTCTTCAACAAAGTCATCAATAACTTTTTTACCCAAATCAACGTGTGCAAGTTGTCTTCCTCTAAAACGAATTGCAACTTTAACTTTGTTTCCTTCTTCTAACCATTTTAATGTTCTTTTTAATTTAACATTTTTATCATGAGTATCAATAGTTACTGATAATTGTGTTTCCTTTAAAGTTACGACTTTAGAGTTTTTCTTCATTTCTCTTGCTTTCTTTTGTTGTTCAAAACGATATTTACCAAAGTCCATGATACGACATACTGGTGGTTTTGCATTAGGTGCTACACAAACTAAATCTAAGTTTGCATCGTAAGCAATATTTAAAGCTTCTCTACTACTTTTAACCCCTAATTGATCTCCGTTTTGATCAATAACCAATACTTCCTTGAAACGAACTCTTTCGTTTACTAAATCATCAGGTTGTTTTGGTTTTCTGTTATCAAATCTGCTAATAAAAGCCACCTCCAATTATTTATAGTTGAAATAAAAAGTGAGCACACTGAGTACCCACATTGACATTAAGATCTAAATCTTAGTGACATTTGCCTATTGACAAAATCAATCAGGCGAGAAGTAGGCACTTCTTCTTTCCACTACTTTTTATTGCACGTAGATATTATCATTATATGCCTAGCATGTCAAGGAAATTCTTGTTAAATTTAGATGATTTTAACATCATTTTTTATTTATAGTCTTAAATATTTTTCTAGCTTATACTCATTATTCTTTTTACAAAGAATATAGGCACTTGCATTTCCTGGAAAAGCTATTTTTTCATCTTTTAAAAGTGTTTTGATGAGTGCATATAATGAACAACCATGACCCACTACAACAATACAATCTTCTTCATTACTTATTTTTTCTATTTCTTTTAGCACTTTTTGTTGTCTTATAATAACATCGTCTATATTTTCACCTTGATAGCTTGTATAATCCATTTCTAAGTCATCCAGCCAAGATGGTGATTCTAAATGAAGGGTATCAACAAAGGAACAAGGAAGTCCTTCAAGGACTCCAAAGTTTACTTCTTTTAGTCTTTCATCTTCATGTAAAAGAACATCATGTTCTTTTAAAATAATTTGGGCTGTTTGTTTTGCTCTTAATGTTGGTGAAGTATAGGCTTTTGTAATCTTTTCATCTTTTAAAAGTTGGGACATTTTTTCAATTTGTTGAATACCTTCTTTAGTAAGAGGTGAATCACACCATCCTTGTTTTAATCCTATTTCATTAAAATGAGTTTTCCCATGTCTTATAAAAATATATTTCATATAATTCCTCTTTTCATGCGTATTTTAACACAAATAAAAAGAAGTAGCTTTTTTATTGCTACTTCTTTACATTATTGTGCTTTTAAAACAAATCCATCTTGATAATCAACTTCTACATGTTGTCCTTGATGAACTGTTCCTTTAATAATTTCTTTAGCAAGTTTTGTTTCAATTTCAGATTGAATAAATCTCTTTAATGGTCTTGCCCCATAGATTGGATCAAAACCTTCTTCTTGAATCATTTGATAAGCTTGGTCTGTTAAAGAAATGGTAATCTTTTTATCTTGTAAACGATGAACTAATTGACCAATAAATTTATCAATGATTTTTCTTACTACAGAACCATCTAATGAATTGAACATAACAATTTCATCAATACGATTTAAAAATTCTGGTTTAAAGTGAGCTTTTAGTTCTTCTTTTACAAGTTTTCTGTTTTCTTCATTATTACCTTCTAATAAATATTGAGAACCAATATTACTTGTCATAATAATAATTGTATTTTTAAAGCTTACTGTATTTCCTTTACTATCTGTAATACGTCCATCATCTAAGACTTGAAGCAGGATATTGAATACATCAGGATGTGCTTTTTCAATTTCATCTAATAAAACAATACTATAAGGATGACGTCTTACTGCTTCTGTTAATTGTCCGCCTTCTTCATAGCCAACATATCCTGGTGGAGCCCCTACTAAACGCGAAACACTAAATTTTTCCATATATTCAGACATATCAATACGCACAATATTCTTTTCTGTATCAAACAATTGTTCAGCTAATGCTTTTGCCACTTCTGTTTTACCAACACCTGTTGGACCTAAGAATAAGAAGGAACCAATTGGTTTTTCTTCATCATTGATACCAGCTCGACTACGTAAGATGGCATCTGTCACTTTCGTAATAGCATCATCTTGTCCAATAACACGTACTTTTAATGTATCATCCAAAGCTAAAAGTTTTTCTCTTTCAGAAGCCATTAATTTATTCATTGGAATACCTGTCCATCTTGAAATAACTTCTGATACGTTATCAACTGTTACTTTTTCTTGAAGTAAAGCATCATCCGATTCTTTTGCTTCAAGTTCAGCAATTTCTTTTGTTATTTTAGGAATTTCACCATATTGAAGTTTAGAGGCTTCTTGTAAATTTCCTTCTTGCATATATCTATCTTGTAAAGCTACCAGTTTATTTTTTTGATTTTTTAATTCTTTAATATGATCTAATGAAGATTTTTCTTCTTTCCATTTAGCTTTTAAAGCTGTTTCTTGTTCAGTTAAAGAAGCAATACGTTCTTTAATATCATTTAAACGTTTTACATTATCTTCATTGCTATCCTCTTTTTCAATCGAAATTCTTTCCATTTCTAATCGATTCTTTTCACGTGTAATACCATCTAATTCTTCAGGTAAAGAATCAATCTCCATACGAATCGAAGCACAAGCTTCATCAATCAAATCGATTGCTTTATCTGGTAAGAAACGATCGGTAATATATCTTTGTGATAAATTAACAGCCCCAATAATAGCACTATCATTGATTTTAACTCCATGGTGTCTTTCAAAAGAGTCTTTTAAACCACGTAAGATAGCAATACTATCATCAATTGTTGGTTCATCAACTTGTACCTTTTGGAAACGTCTTTCAAGAGCTGCATCTTTTTCAATATATTGTCTATATTCATCTAAAGTAGTTGCTCCAATACAATGAAGTTCACCACGAGCTAACATTGGTTTTAATAAGTTAGCGGCATCCATCGCACCATCTGTTTTTCCAGCACCTACTAATTGATGGATTTCATCAATAAATAAGATGATGTTCCCATTTGCTTTTTTAATTTCACCTAAAACTGCTTTTAATCTTTCTTCAAATTCACCACGATATTTTGCCCCAGCAACAAGTGAACCCAAATCAAGTTCATATAAAGTTTTATTTTGCAAAGAAATTGGTACATCATTTTTATAAATACGCCATGCTAATCCTTCAACGATGGCTGTTTTACCAACACCTGGTTCACCAATTAAAATTGGATTGTTTTTTGTTTTACGTGACAAGATTTGAATGACACGACGAATTTCATCATCACGGCCAATAACTGGATCTAATTTTCCATTTTCCACATCTTTTGTTAAGTCACGTCCATATTTTTCTAATACTTCATAAGTATTTTCTGGATTTGGATTATCTACCATATGATCACCCCGCATTTCTAAAATTACCTTTTTTGTATCCTTTTTATTCATACCTTCTTGGTTCAATAAATCTTTGACCCAATTTTCATTTATTTCAAATAATGCCATAATGACATGTTCTACTGACATATATTCATCTTTAAACGATGTCATTTGATTATTTGCTTTCGCAAGTAAATCATTTAAGCTATAGCTTATTCTCAGGCTATTGACATCAATATTTTCAAGTGTCGGTTTTTGTTGAAGCCTTTGTTCTAATACTTGAATAAAATGATTTTTATCTTTATTTAGCTTAGATAACACCCTTGGAAAAATACCACTACTATCATTCGATAAAACATACAATACATGTTCAATGTCAATTACTTGATGTTTATAACTTAGTGCTAATTGACTTGCTTTTTGAATTGCCTCTTGCATCTTGGCTGTAAATTTTTCGATATCCATGTTATCACTCTCCTTTAGCACTCTGTTATCCCTAGTGCTAATTTTATTATATTCATTTTTTTAGCACTGTCAATATTTAAGTGCTAAAAAATCAAAAAAAAGATATCCTCTTTAAAGGATTAAAATGGACCCTGTAAAACGGACACAAGAAAAAAAAGTACTTTGGTACTTTAAAATTTTTACTTTTATTTATTATTACTATGCTTATTAGCTCTATTAGTTTCAAGAAATTTGTTTGATTTATTTCAATTGGCCATAGATTTTCTATTGCCGGTTTAAGTCTTGCCATGATTATTTTGTTTTGTCATGAACTAACACCACTTACTTTAATGATGGATATTCTTTTAACAATCTATGGTTGTCGTCTTGGCTTTTATTAGAATCTGTTGCCGATCTAACATAAAATGATTTTAAAAAAAACAGCTGAAACAATTATGTAATGTTAAGTTCTTTAGCCGTTCTTCCTCTTAAGACATATCCTTCACAACGACATTTTATATATTTACCATTTTTTTAAACGTGCATGATATGTTAAATCATGATATTCTTTCTTTCCGGAGAAAACTGCTTCAATATCTTCTTCGTATTCTTTACAATCATCTGGATGAATATGTTCTTCCCATATTTTACCTGCATCATACATATATTCATAAGGTAATTCAAAGTCTTTGACAGCTTGAACCATCTTGAAACATTTGTTTCCATATTACATATATAAGCATAGCAGTTGATTGATGTTTGAGAAAAAGCATCAAAAATACGACTATCTAAACCACTTTTATCAATATAATTACTGTATTTAGGTCGTCTTTGATCAATATAATGTATCATTTTAAAATGATACATTTTTTTATCAGCAAGACTTAAATATTCATTAATTGTTTTGTTTTCTTTTTTATCAATATCCACACAACCAAAACTAAAATCACATGGATACGGTACTTTCTTTTCATTTCTTTTCTAAATTGTAAGCGTATTTCTAGTAGACGTTCCTCACATGTATATGCATCTTCTTTTTTTAATAAAATAAGTAGTTCGTCCCCACCAATTCTAAAAATTAATTCATCTTCTTTTAAATTCATTTTCAAGATTTGACATACTTCTTTAATATAGTGATTTCCTTCAGAATGACCATAATCATCATTTACATACTTCAAACCATCAATATCAATAAATACAACGACACAAGGAATATCTTTATCCCAAAGCTTTTTAATCATTTGATTAAAAGCGCGTCGATTCGCAATTCCCGTTAAGACATCTGTATTACTGATATGTTCCATCTTTTCTCGATAATGGCTTAATTGATCAATCATTTCATTAAATGAATCAGAAAAGCGTCCTAAGCTTGAAACATGTTGTTTATAATCACCTGCCGCAACTCTTTGAGCAACCCATGATAAATGTTTTAAATTACTTTGAATGCTTTTAACAGGAGAATAAATTGACAAATTTGTTCTTTGAATTTTGACATATAATATAACTACAATTATAATCAAATTCTATTTATTACATCATTTTATAAATTTCAAAATTTCTCCAACTTAAAAAGCATTAAAATACATTTCTATTTTAATGTATCCTATTTTGGGTGACAATCCTATTCCATAAAAGACTTTTCCACATGTTAAAAAGTACAATTGTTTTATTAACTAACAATTGTACCTTATAAATGATCATTCATTCTTTCTGCACTATAATACTTATGATATCTTTCAATAATTTCTTTTCGTACTCTTACTCTAATTGGTATTCTTATATCATTACTAAGAATAAAATCTGTTTTTGCATCTTTTATATAATCCATATTAACAAGATAACTTTGGTAACAACGAATAAATCTTTTTGAATTAATCGTTTTTTCTAATTCACTCAACTTTTCTGTTGTTTGAATCACTCTACTATCTTTTAAATGAATATTTAATACATGTTTATCACTTTCAACATACATAATATCATTAATTTCAAGATACCGATGTTGTCTTTTAACTTTAACAGCAATTCTTTTTTTGAACACTTCTTTGTAATATTTCATCTAAAAGCAATGTTAATTTATTTGTATCATAAGGTTTTAACAAATATCCTGCTGCCTGCACTTCATAACTTTCTACCGCATAGTATGCATGAGCTGTAAGAAAGATGATTGGTGCTTTAAATTGAATATCTCTTAATTTTCTAGCTATCTTCATTCCATTTGTTCCATTCATAATGATATCTAGAAATAAGAGTTCTACTTCAATATATCCTTCTTCAATATCAGCTAATAAATTATCCCCTGATTCATATTCAAAGATTTTAAATTCTTCTTCATTGTTTTCAAAATATGTTTGTATAACAACTTTTAAAAGCTGTCGATCTAATTTACTATCATCACAAATAGCTATTTTTCTCATAACATACTCCTTAATACTCTGATTTTATCGATAATAATATATCTCTCCTTTATTTTTGGCAAAAAATTTTTATAAAATATTATTTTCATACCACGAAAACAATATTTCATTAAGAAATTAGTGTTATAATGACTAAAAGGAGGATTTTTATGAATAATGTTATAATTAGTGATTCGATTAAATATATTGGGGTTGATGATACAACACTTGATCTTTTTGAAAGTCAATATATTGTACCTAATGGAGTTAGTTATAACTCTTATCTTATTTTAGATGAAAAGATTGCAGTTATGGATACAGTTGATGCAAGAAAGACAAAAGAATGGTTTGATAATTTAGATAAGGAATTAAAGGAACGTGTTCCTGATTATTTGATTGTTTCTCATTTAGAACCTGATCATTCCGCAAATATTCAATTATTTACAGAAAAGTATAAAGAAGCAAAACTTGTTTTAAGTGCCAAAGCAAAAGCGATGCTTCCTCAATTTTTTAATATTGAAGGATTAGATGAAAGATGTATTGTGGTTAAAGAAGGAGAAGAATTAGATTTAGGAAATCATCATTTGAAATTTATTATGGCACCGATGGTTCATTGGCCTGAAGTAATGATTGAATATGAAACCACTGAAAAAGTGTTATTCTCAGCTGATGGTTTTGGAAAATTTGGGGCTTTAGCACATGAAGAAGATTGGGCTTGTGAAGCAAGACGTTATTATTTTAATATTGTTGGTAAATATGGCGCTCCTGTACAAGCTTTATTAAAGAAAGCAAGTACTTTAGATATTGAAATGATTTGTCCTTTACATGGTCCTATTTTAAAAGATAATTTAGGTTATTATCTTAATAAATATCAAATTTGGAGTAGCTATCAAAGTGAAGATGAAGGAGTTTTAGTAGCCAGTGCTTCTATTCATGGCAATACCAAAGAAGTCGCTTTAAAAATCGTTGATTTATTAAAAGAAAAAGGTGTTAAAGTTGCTTTTACTGATCTTACAAGAGATGATATGGCAGAAGCTGTTGAAGATGCCTTTAGATATTCTAAAATGATTTTAGCAGGGGCAACTTATGATGGTGGTGTCTTTGCGCCAATGGAAGATTTCTTACATAGATTACAACATAAAGGTTATCAAAATAAAAAAGTAGGTCTTATTGAAAATGGTTCTTGGGCACCACTAGCAAACAAAGTAATGAAAGACTTATTAAGTCCTATGAAAAACATCACAATTTGTGAAAATACAGTTACGATCAAATCAACCTATAAAGATGAAAATCTTGAAGCTATCAATAACCTTATTGAAGAAATAATAAAATAGTGTAAAACATATCTTTGATCAAAAATCACAGTTTATTCAAATCATTGGACTATCTGTCTAATGATTTTTTATATCTCATAAAATATAATTTAAGAGTAATATTTAGATTATAAGGAGAAAATGATATGGGACAATATTTCAAAGCGTATGTAGAAAATAGCGCATCAAAGAGTTTAGGAAAAATGATGGAATTTGGATATATGCATCAATCTTATGTTGCTACGATTTGTACAATGATTTACCAAAATCCACAAATTGTTGCCTTCGTAGGTGATTATGCTTCAGGTAATAAAGCATATGATGTTGCATGGAATCAAGGCAATGAGGAATTAGATATGAATATTAATTTAATAGAAGATATTAATAAAATGTATTTGGTTAATCATTCAAAAAAAGAATACGTTTATTTAAAGAATTATTATGAGTTAAATAATGATATTAAGCATAACAGATGTATGCATCCATTAGCTTTGCTCGCAAGTATAGGAAATGATGAAAATAGTGGGGGTAATTACCCTCTATGGTTTACAAGTGAAGAAAACTCAAAACTAGTAGGTTCTTGGGCATTAGACCATATAAGTATCGAAAAACAAAAAGATGATTTTATATCTGCAAAATATAATGAACTAGCTCCAAGATTTCCTCTTTTATTCGACAATTAATAAGATTAAATATTATAAAATACTTTAGAATAAAATAATTTGAGTAAATTCATTAATCATGGATAGATAATAAGATATTAATTAAAAAACAGTTCATTTTAGAATATTATTTTTTTTAAATAAGCATTATAAAACCATGAAGTATTTCATTTTATAAAGTAACTAAAAATTGTGTGGATTTCTTAGGCAATGAATAAGCCAGGGGTATTTCCCTGGATTTTACTTTTGGCTGTTAATTTTTTTGAGGTATTATCTTGGTATCTATTTTTTTATTTCCATAAATCCTTTATCATACCCTTAAGGTCAAAGAATTTACAGAAAGAAAAAATGTCTACCGCAACGCTTATCCCAAAATATGGGAATAGATTGAGAAATTTTATTTTGCTCTTTTTTTAAAACAAAAGAGATGTAAAAGCAAAATCAATAAATTCTTCTTTATATTATTTTTTAAATCTATAATAACTAAATTCCCTTTCCTGTGAAAAATCATATTCTAACATAGCTCTTAATTCCGAGGCACTTCCATACATGACAGTTGCACCATCTAATACATATTCTTTTTTCGTTATATTATAATTTCGAATTTGTCCTGCATGTTTATAAATTCCTTTAATATGTTCTTTATATTAAATAGTATACTGTATTTCTAAAACGATTAGATATTACTATTATATCATACATTCATTTTTTCTACACTTGATATAAAAAGATCACACCTAAAAGATGTGATCTTAAATAATTTTACCTTCAAAATGATCAAGTTCATGTTGAATGATTTGTGCTGTATAGCCTTTGAAGGTTTTAATTTTCTTTTTAAAATTTATATCTAAATAACTCACTTTAATACTTTCATATCTTTGTGTTTTTCTTACACCTTGTAAAGAAAGACATCCTTCTTCTGCAATATAAATTTTATTACTTGTTTTTAAAATAACAGGATTAATTAAAATTAGATAATCATCTTCGTCTAAAACAACCATCATTGTTTTTTGATAGCCAATCATATTTGCGGCCATGCCAACACATTGATCTTTATATGCTTGAATAGTTTCTAAGAGTTCTTGGGCAATATAGGTATCTTCTTTTGTACATTCTTTTGATTTTTGTTTTAAAAAGAATTCATCTTTGATTATTTCTTTAATCATTTTTTACCACTTATTATAATGAACCACTGATTCATCATAATATTCTTCCTTTTCTTTCACTTCTTCTGGATATCCAAAAGCAATAATGGAATGTGGAATTTGATCCTTAGGTAAATCAAAAAGTTTTCTTTGTTCAAAGACACGATCCATTTGTGGCCATGTGCCAAGCCAAACACTACCAATGCCTAAAGACCAAGCTGCTAAAATCATATTTTGTCCAGCAATTGAACTATCGACTACATAGTAATCTTTTGCATATTGAAAAGCTTTTGAATAATCTCCACAAATCAATACCGCAAAAGCACAACCAAGTAATGGTCTTGCAGGTGCACCGTTTGCTTCATACATTTTCTTTAAAACTTTTTGATCATCAACGACAATAAAAGACCAATCTTTTGAATTGACACACGTTGGTCCAGACATTCCTGCTTTTAGGATTGTTTTTATATGTTCTTGATTAACTTTTTTAGCTTTAAATTTTCTAACACTGCTTCTTGAAAAGATTGTTTCTAATGTATTCATTATTGGACCTCTTTATATTTAACCGCTCTTGATGGTTTTGATGTAAAGCTTTTGATTTGTGGAACAATCGTTGTAAAATGTTTTGTTTGATTGTGTAAATCAATAGCTTCTTGATTTTGCCATTCTTCGACAAAGGTATAATGTGAAGGATCTTGAATGTCTTGATATAAATGATATGAAATGTTTCCTGCTTCTTCTCTACTTAAAATAATGAGTTCTTTAGTAAGTTTTAAAAATTCTTTTTGATGTTCTTCTTTAATATAATTTTCTGCAACAATTTTTATCATAATAAGCCTCCATTAGTTGATATATCAACAATATCTCAAATAAATTTATTTGTCAAATGAAAAAGAAGAAGTGTAACTTATATCACACTTCTTCATGCCCCTGCCAAGGATTTTCATTATATCATATTTTAGAGTTCATAAATATGATTTAGTAATTCTTTTCCTGTTTTTGTTTTAAAAACATTTATTTTCATTTTTTCAATAGCTTCCTTTTTTAAGTTTGATTCATCTGCATTTACTAAAAAATCAGCTTCTAATAATATTTGATAATCCAACCCATCAATATCTTGATACGTATGATGATGTCCTACAAGATAACAAACGCGTTCTACAAAAGCATGATCTAAAGGAAAACCTTTTAATACTTCTTTAACAAGAGCTGGTCCTTCTTTTTCTTGTAGATTTCCTGCACAATGTCCATATTTTTCTCGGCACATTGGACAAGCAATATCATGCACAATCGCCGATACTTCTAAAATATCTTGTTCTCTTTTTTCTAAATGTTCTAATCGTCCGATAAGACGTGCATATTGATGGAC
>OLRZ01000773.1_pt1 | contig 24842 bp, 17 predicted proteins | sample 1671931 | NCBI WGS metagenome assembly OLRZ01 (sample SAMEA3136627, study PRJEB25190) | human gut metagenome | reverse complement strand
TGGATGCAACCAAGGTCCAAAAGTATGTTGTAGGTATGATTGACTTAACTGATGATGAGAAATTTCTTTACGATACTAATGGCGACAATGTGTTGACCGTTATTGATGCCACTAATATTCAGAAAATTATTGTTGGATCTCAATTCGATACATCAGAACCGTCATCTTTGACAGAAACTACTTCGGTCTACGGAACTGAAGCATCCACAGAAACAACGATATCGAATTTCTCATCTGCTTGTACTGAAGTAACAACTGAATATTCTGAAACTACAGCATATACTGAAACTACTACAGAATGTGTTGAGGAAACAACAATTGTTGATGAACCATCGACAGAATCGACTGAAACAACTACGGAAGAGTATACTGAGCAGATTACTGAACAGCCTACTACAGAGCCGAAACCTACTAGCGTACCAAAAAGTGTGAAGCTTAATAAAAACAATATCACACTTGGTAAAGGTGAAAAATATACTCTCGTCACAACTGTTGAAAACGGAGATATTTCGCAAGTAGAGTTTACTACAGATAATAGTGGGGTAATTACTGTAGACGATAAAGGCAAAATGACTGCTGTGGGCATTGGTGTCACTACAATTACAGCAAAAACTTATAACGGACTTACAGCCAAATGTAAGGTTACTGTTAAAAAGCTTGCTAATAGCATAAAGCTTGATAAGACAAGTATTATACTTGGAGTCGGTGAACAGTATGATTTTTCAAGCTATGTGCCGAGCGGAACAGCAGCTTATTATCGTTCTTATTATTCAGATGATCCGAATATTGCTTTTGTTCAAAAAGCCGGAGGTTTGATGACCGCAAAAAAGGCAGGAACCACAACTATGAGATGCAAAATGCCAAACGGTACACAAGCAACCTGTAATGTAACGGTCAAGCCGCTTGCAACATCTCTTAAACTTAACGCAAGTGAAATTGTACTGTACATAGGTCAGAGTTTTGACATTAACAGCAGTGTTCCAAAAGGTACAGCGGCATATTACAGACTTTATTCATCAAGCAATTCAAAAATAGCTGCTGTAACAAGAGGCGGAGGTGTCGTCAAAGGAGTAGCGACAGGAAAAGCAACTGTAACTTGCACTTTGAATAACGGAAAAAAAGCCATTTCCAATGTATACATAATGCCACAGAGCAAGAAAATTTCAAATGTTCCCCTGATTGGTCAGAGCAAATTGCCAACCGGTTGCGAAACTTGTAGTGCAACAATGTTACTTAAACACTATGGATACAATATTTCCGAAACAACATTTGCAGATAAGTATCTGGTTAAAAAACCCTTCGGTTATTCGAACGGTTCATACACAGGACCGGATCCTAATTGTGCCTTTGTTGGAACACCATACAGTTCCAACAGCTACGGAGCGTATGCACCGATTATGGTAAAATGTATGAATAAATACCTTTCCGACAAATCATACAAGGCTGTCGAAATCAGCGGGAAAAGTCTTGAATATCTTTCGGGTAAGTATGTTGCACAAGGTCAGCCGATTATGATTTGGGCAACAATTAATATGTTGCCGTCATTCAAAACAACCACTTGGAGAGTAAACTACACCGATGAAAACGCAAAATATAAACTCGGCAGTTACTATACTTGGATTGCCAGAGAGCATTGTCTTGTAATGACAGGATATGATAACTATTATTACTATTTCAACGATCCGTGGACGAATGCTCGAACCCGTTACTCAAAAAGCCTTGTAAATACAAGATATAACGAACTCGGCAAACAGGCTGTAGTTATGGTGAAGAAATAACAAGAACCTTCTCTGATGAATTTATCATTAGGGAAGGTTCTTTCTTTTATTTGTTAGTATATTCTATTAAGGTGAAAATGCCTTTAGGAGCTTAAAATAAATCGCTGTGTGTTCCGGTTCTTGTCAGATACAAAATAAGTTCTTCATTACTAATTTCATAAATTAAGAGCCAGTCGGGGGTAATGTGACATTCCCTACAAGATGCAAATATAGCTATAAAAAGTTGGAATGTACCGTGTGGTACCATCCGAAAAAATATAACTATTTAATCTCTGCCTATTAAAATAAATATGTATAGCACATTCAATTTACAAGTTTGCAGCAGGGTATCAATTGGAACCCTGCTTTTTTGTGTTGCTAAGTAAAAATGAATAAAATAATGAATATTGTTTTTTTAAGCAACAAAATATATAGAAATCAGTTAAAAAGTATGTTATAATGGTTCTTGTATTGAATAATTCGATGAATATTGTAAATAGGGAGGGAGAATTGACACTATGGCTAAAAGTAAAGATTATGATATGACATACAATGCAGAACATTATACAGTAGCAGCTAACGACATAATCAAAGGCAAGCAGTCAATGACTCTCCAAACAGCGAGACTAATCAGATTACTCATTACTCAGGTTGTAAAAGAGGATAAGGATTTAAAAACCTACTCATGCAGAATAATAGATCTTGCAAAATTTTTAAATATAGACAGTTCAAATCTATACAAGCATATTAGAACCATATGTGACTGTGCTATGAAATCAGTAGTTTATATTGGAACAGATAATCCAAAACAACCTTGGGAGATGTTCCATTGGGTTTCAATGGCTAAATATGACGGAGAGGGGACAATTACACTTCGTCTATCAGACGAAATCAAACCGTATGTGTTGGAATTGGAAAAGTGGTTTACACAATACCAGTTAAAAAACATATTAGAATTCTCAAGTTATTACGCTATTCGACTGTATGAACTTCTGAAATGTAGAGATGGTGAAAGCAAAAACACAAAGTCAGAATTAGAGTTTTCAGTTACAGAATTGCGAGCTTGCTTTGATTGTGAGAAGAAATACAAACTGTTTGCCGATTTCAAACGCAAGGTAATAGATATAGCAGTAAGGGAAATTAACGAGAAATCAGATATTTGGGTTAGACCTACATATCAAAAAACAGGACGAGCCATAACAAGCATAATATTTGAAGTGCATAACAATGCGTACAACATATTAAACGATGCCGAAAAATGATTATAACAATTGCATAGCAAAAAGTTTTGCCCTCAGTATCCTAAAGTACTGGGGGTGTTTTGCTAAGGTAATGACATAGCTTAACTAGATAAAGAATCATATATTGTTTGACTCAAAAAAATACAAAAAATCGGTCGGAAACAAATAGTGAAACAGCGTTTCACTACTTAGATATGCATACTTATAATACTTATATTACTTAGAGGACGAAAAACTCCAGTATTTAAGCCGTTTTTTAACTCTAACTATGACCTTTTGACAGCGAAAATATGACCTTTTGACAGTTAACTATGACTTTTTGACAGTCGTAACTATGACCTTTTGACAGTCAACCGTAATTTTAGGTCGTATTAACTATGACTTTTTGACAGTTGTAACTATGACCTTTTGATAGTGCAAAAAACACCTTATGATAGTAATGGAAGTTATTGATAATCAACTATGTTCTTGCTAAATAAAAAATATTGACTTACGATAGCTTTTGTGCTATCATAAGTGTGTAATAAGAATTAGATAAAAGGGAATAATATGTATAACATTGAATTTTATGAAAATCAAAGTGGCGAATCCGAACTTTGGAATTTTCTTGAAAAATTAAGAAACGAAGCGGCAACTAACAAAGATTCACGCATACAATACAAACAAATGATGTTCTACATTGAGCTTTTACAGAACAATGGCGAAAATATCACAAAACATCTTGATAATGAAATTTGGGAATTGAGACCGGGAACTAACAGGGTATTCTATTTCTTTATAGAAAAAGATACTTTTGTACTTCTTCATCATTTTAGAAAAAAATCTCAAAAGACGCCCCGAAGAGAAATCGAAAAAGCTAAAGCAGAACGCAAGGATTATTTGGAACGCAGAGAGGAGAATTAGTTATGCGAAATTGGAACGATTACAAAACTTATGTTAAGAAAATTGATTCTCAGGCAAAAAAGGATATGGAAGAAATGGAAGAACTTGCGGTAATTGTCGGTGCAATTATCGAAAAACGAACAGCACTTGGAATAAGTCAACGCGATTTAGCAGATATGTGCGGAATACCACAGTCATCTGTTGCGAGAATAGAAACATTTAAAACAACTCCAAAAATTGATACATTATTGAAAATTATGCAGCCGCTCGGTTTAAAACTCACCGTTTCAGTTGCTTAAAAATAATTGCATAAAGTGAAAGGTCGTTCCATTAAGGAGCGACCTTTTTTATGTTTGTATACTGATTAAGAAACAAAGTTTTAGCTACTGCTATTTTAGGCTGTTGGGCGATTTTTTACATTCGTTTATAAACCTTTGAAACTAACGGCTTTACAAATTTTCAAGGAAAATATATCAGATTAATATCATTTATTGCGTTTAACTTAATAAGATCATTGCGTTGTAAATAAAATACTCGGTTTGCAACAATGTCAGCGGCTCTAACAAGTAATGTGCTTTCAGAGTTGCAAAACTTCATATCAATTGACCTTACATTAAGGAAAATTGGCGGATAATATGTATTGTACTCAAAATTATGTGTTCCGTGTTTAAGCTCTTGTTCTATTCCTTCTCTTAACTCGTATCTGCCATTTGTTGCAGTAGTATGTTCATCAACAAAGAAATAAATATTTTCTATTTCATTAGGGATGATTTGCTTATTTAATATGAGCTGTTCAAATGCTCTTTTTACAGAAATCTTGTATACATAATGAACTTTATCAAAAACACCGGACTCATCTGAATATACATATATGTTCATAAAATTTCTCCAAATAATTCAAAAGCCACCTCGAAAGGTGGCTCCCTCATGTCCGACGACAACACATGTCGCTTAAACGCTAATTCGGTTTCATGAGTATACAGCGTATTCCTACCTGCAATATTATTATATGCGATTTTTCAAAAAAATTAGTACCTAAAAAGGGATTTTACACCACATTTGAATAAGCTACAATTTTTCAGAGAATAACTTGTTTAGCTACTACTCCTTGACAATTGTAAAAAAAATTACTACAATACGAAATAGAAAGTTGTTTTATTAACATTATTTCAAAACATTGGACAATATAATAAAGCGAGTAAATAATGTCAATATAGCAATTGCTTGCTGTATGACATGAAATAAATATAGTTATAATTCGTTAGACGGTACCAAATGGTACCCTCCAAAAAAATATAACTATTTTAAGACCATCGTTAAAAAGATAATACATACGATACATCTAATCCACAAATTAGCGTAAAGTCATATCAAGGCGACTGTATAAACGGAATATTCATTAAAATATTCAATACTACTTCTAATTGTGCATTTGTCACAAAAGTAGATGTTGACATTATAACAAAGTAACGAAATAATGTAATCTTGTAAATATTATTTTAAAATTTGACTGCGAGTGAGTATATATATTATAGAGAGGTAAATAAAAAGTATCTCTTCACAAATTTACATAAAAGGAGAATGACATATGAAAACGACTAATAATATTATGAGAACAATGACAATTGCAATTGCAGGGGCAATGATTACAGCAACAGCAATGCTTTCAGGTTGCGGTTGTGACGATAGTAATGCAATAAATAAGACTGCAACAACAGTTCAGACTACAAGCGTAGAAGAAACAACAGTTCCTGAAACAGCACCGACTCTTTCCGAAACAGATAAAGCAATTACTGATGCAGGTTTGAAGGTTGATAAAGACGGCAATATTACCGATAAGAACGGTAAGAAAGTGAAAGTTGATAGGGACGGTAAGGTTGAGGTTAAAAACGAAAAGGGTGAAACCGTCAAGGTAGATTCTTCTGAAGTGAAAAAGGCAAATCAGAACAAGGTAAAGGTTGACAGCTATCCGACAAACTCATCTTCTCAGAAGAAGGACACAAGCACATCAGGCAAGAATAACAATTCTTCCTCAAAGTCAAATACTTCAAAATCTGACAGCAAAAAGGACACTTCATCTAAGAGCGACAGCTCAAAGCAGGAGAGTTCAAAATCTGAATCATCCAAAACACCGCATAGCAGTTCATCAAGTTCAAAACCTGACTCATCTAAGAATGAATCTTCAAAGCCGACTCCTAAGCCTCAGCATACACACAGTTGGACAAACATTACCGAAAAGGTAAAAGTTGTTGACAAGAAAGCATACAGCTATGAGGAGCCGGTGTACGAAACAAAAAGTAGAGTGATTTGCAATGATTGTGGTGCTGATATTACGGATTTAGGAGAATCTGGAATAAGATGGCATACTGGCGATCACCTCGAAAATGGCGGCAAAGGTTCTTACCGAGTAGATGATGTAAAGATACAGACCGGCACTAAGACAGTCAATGTACCCGAAAAGTCGCATTACGAGACAAAAGTAATTGGCCGTAAGTGCAACGGCTGCGGTAAAGTTGAATATTACTGATAGTCAGTAAGTAATAAGGGAGTTATCGTTAGATAGCTCTCTTTTTTTATTCTCAAAATACTTGTACAGAGTACCAATCGGTACTCTATTTTTTTACTCAGAAAACATATGAAAGCGGAGTCATTAATGGCTCCGCTTTTTTGCGTTGTTATATGATGATGAATAAAATAATGAATAATACTTACACAGAGCAACAAAAAATATAAAAATTAGTAAAATAGTTTGCTATAATGGTTATAAGAAGGAATAAAACGATGAATATTGTAACAAAAGGGGGCTATAGTCCAATGTTTTATTATCAGTCGTATTAAGCGAATTGCTTGATACAATCGTGTATGCTACGATTAACAGCAAAAAAATTTATAAAGGAGAACGCCCATGAGGAAATTCTTTAAAAAGCTTATGGCTGTAGGATTGTCTGTGGTGACGCTTGTGTCCGGTATGTCAATATCAATGGGCTCAGCGGCGGCTGCTACAGCATCCACAACAACCGGTCAATGGGTAACTACTATGGTATCCAGAAGTACTAACTTTACGTTGCCGGGAATACCTGCGTCAGAAACATGTAAATTTACCATAAATGGTGATGAAGGTTTTTGTATTAATGCAGATAAACTGACTCCATCAGGTAAAGACAAGTATAAATATACATATGTGGATCCTAAGTCATCTAAATATGGAATGATGCGAAAGGCTGTGTATCTCTATCTCAATAAGAATTTGAAAACTACAATTTCAAATGTAATGAAGAAGCAGGGATTCGCAGCTCCGACAGCACAAACCACATTCGTTATGATGCATTTTTTGCTTAGTTACATTAACGAAGGCGGAAATGAAAAGGGCTTGAGTAGTGATCCGCAGGGAATTAAATATAAGATGCAGGAATATTATCCTTGTATTCCGGCGATTTATAAGGAACTCAAGGCTAATAAAACGGCATTGCCGTCTGCAAATGATTTTCTTTGCTATCTCGTAACACCGCAGAGTGATACTTATCAAACTCTTTTTATGGTGGCAAAGAACACACTCGTTATCAAAAAGGTTGATTCTGTGTCAGGCAAAGGTCTCTCAGGTGCTACTTTTTCGGTAACATACACTCCGGATGGAAAAAATAGTGTTGGTAGCAAAAAATCTATGGGTTCTTATACGACCGGTAGTGGCGGTACAGCTAAGGTTTGTTTACCTCCGGGAAATTATGTTATTAAAGAAACTAAACCGCCTAAAAATTATTCGCTGAATTCTGTATCACAGACAGCTAATTTCACAGGAAAAGGTACAATAACAAGAACCTTTAAGAATGATAGGCTCATTAAGATTCAGTTACAGAAAACATCTGCAAACCCTGAATTAACAAAAGGTAACAGTTGTTATAGCCTTTCTGGAGCAGAGTATAGTATCTATACTGATAAGTCTTGTTCTAAGAGTAGTTATTTTGGCTTCATCAGAACGGATGCCAATGGCTTAGGCATGTACGGTGCCGGTCTTGATTCAAAGGGCAATCATGTAGGTTCTGATGTTGCTAATAAGACCTATTATGCTAAGGAAACCAAAGCTCCAAAGGGCTATAAGCTGGACACCACAGTTTATACCTTCAAGGATTCCGGCAAGAAAACTGTTGACGGCGTATCTATTTACAGCTTTACTTGTTCTGATAAGCCTGCAAACGATCCTGTGACTGTTCTTCTTAAAAAGCAAGACGCAAAAACAGGACAGGCTACAACAAGACTTGCGGGTGCAGAGTTTACAATTAAGTACTACGCAGGTGATTATAAGTCCGAGGAAGAACTTAAGGGTGTATCTGCAACCCGTTCGTGGGTAATTAAAACAGATGAAAAAGGCTTTGCCAATTTGTCTAGTGATTGTTTAGTTTCAGGTGACGAGTTTTACAGATATGGAGGCGTGATTACACTCCCAATCGGCACAATAACAATTCAGGAATCCAAGGCTCCTGAAAACTACGAACTTAACCCTGATTTATATATCGGACAGATTACAGAAGAAGGCGGTCTTGGTTGGCTTACAACAAACCTTCTGACACCGGAAGGACAGCTTATCGTTCCCGAATCCGAAACTGTTCGTGGCGGTCTTTCAATCCATAAGAGTTCTGATGATGCTATCATCAAGGATATATGGTTTAGAATTACTTCCGATAACGGTTACTCGAAGGATGTTGCAACCAATTCGATGGGTACTATCAATCTTGAGGACCTAGATATTTTTAATGACAACAATGAGTATGTCAAATACACAATCGAGGAACTCGGGTTTAAAGAGGCCAACGGCAACTACTATATCCCGAAAAGATACAAAACTGAAGGACCGAAAACAGTAACTCTTAAAAAAGACGGAACAGTAACAGTATCGTTTAACAACAGCATTGATACAGTACCTCTTAACATCATCAAGAGTGCTGATGATAAAAATGTAAGCGGTATCTATTTCAAGGTTACAGCCTCTACGGGCAAGACTTATACTGTTGTTACCGATAACGAAGGTAAAGCAAGTGTATCAGGACTTCCTGTATATGATACAGAAGATAATGTAATCACATATACCGTTGAAGAGTTGGGTATCAAGAAGGACGACGGTACATTTGAAATTCCGGTCAGATATGTTAAGCCTTCAAGTCAGACAGTAAAATTTTTCGATGGTACATCTGTTATTAAGACAAGAACTCTGACTTTCAAAAACAATCTTAAAAAGGGTGTTGCAAAGATTGCCAAAACATCAGATGACGGTGTAGTACAGGGAATCTACTTCAAAATTGAGTCAGACTACAACGACTACAGTGCAATCAGCTCAACAGGAAAAACAGGCATTTGGTCTATATACAGTCTACCGGTTTATAACGAAGTAGGGGAGAAGATTAAATATACTGTAACTGAACTCGGCTTTAAGCAGAGTGACGGAACATACAAAATTCCCGAATACTACTTTCACGATGAACCGCAGACCGTTGAGCTTACGGAGAATACAACAACAACCGTAAGTTTTAAAAACAGTCACAAGCTGGGCTCTTTGCTTATTCTCAAATCATCAAGCGATAAGGTAGTAGACGGTATCTATTTTGAAGTTAAGTCACTTACTGACGGTTTTGAGTACGATGAGTATGTTGCAACAAATTCAAAATGTATGGCACAGCTTGAGAATATGGAAGTATGCAACGCAGATGGTGAAGAAATACTCTATGAAATCAGAGAGCTTGGTTTTAAGCAGGCTGACGGAACATACAAACTACCTAAACGCTATGTAAGTAAAGAACCGAAACAGTTTTCGTTTAACGCTGACAATATGAAGCCCGGACGAAAAGCAACTTATACCTACACACTTAACAACTCTATCAGAACAGCTAACCTTGATGTAAAGAAAACATCTGACGATAACATTGTCAATGGTATTACTTTCAATGTTAAGGGCTCTAATGGTGTTGATTACGGTAATAAGACTGTAGATTCAAGTGGCATGTCATATTATACAAAGCTTCCTGTTTATGATGATGATGACAATCTGATTAAATATACCGTAACAGAACTTGGAATCAAGCAAGATGACGGTACCTACAAAATTCCGTATCGCTATAACGATGTTAAACCTCAGGTTGTAACACTTCGATATAACACTGAAACGGAAACTGCGATGACTACAACTGCATTGTTTAACAACACTCTTAAACTTGGCTCTGTAACTATCAATAAGGTAGATAATGACGGCAAGGCAATTGAGGGTGCAAAGTTTAATCTTGTTTCAAAGGAAACAGGCGAGGTATTTGCTACCATAACAACCGATAAAGACGGTAAGGGCATTATTTCCGATGTTCCGCAGGGCGATTATTCACTTGAAGAGACACAAACTATTGCCGGTCTTAATCTTCTTAAAGAAGCAAGCGACATCACTATTTCCGGTGACAGCGAAGAAACTTTGTACTATACATTCAATGTGAAGGAAACATACGCTCCTGTTCTTCCAATGACAGGCGGTGCAAATGCAATCTGCGTAATGTTCGGTTTATCAGCGGTATGTCTGATTGCCGGATGTGCAATTTTCTTCATTAAGAATAAAAAGAAGAAAGATAAAATTAAATCGGAGGTAGAATCTTAATGAAATCATTAGCTAAGAAGATTGTTGCAACAGCTCTTACAGTTGCATCAATCGCTACAATGACAACTTGCGTTGCAACAGCAAACGCAGCCAATATGGAATACCATATTGACACAACAAGAAAAGCAAGCTTGACACTTCATAAGTATGAAATGTCGGATACAAGCCTTGCAACACATAAGGCAACAGGCACAACAGACGACGCTCAGTATGTTCCTGCCGATGCAAAGCCTCTTGCAAATGTTCAGTTTACAATCTACAAAGTTGCAGAGCTTGATAAGTATTTCAAGCCTGACGGCATTGAACTTCCTGCGGCATCTGCGGTAAAAACCTCAGAAGCAACAGCCACATTTTCTGCTGTAACAGGTGAGGACGGTGTAGCAACATTTACTGACCTTCCTCTCGGCATTTACTATGTTGAAGAAACTGACGGTCCTGCACAGGTAACAAAGAAGATTTCTCCTTTTGTTATTTCACTTCCTATGACAAGCGTTGACGGTTCAAAGTGGCTCTATGATGTTCATTGCTATCCGAAAAATCAGACTGCATACGGCGGAGTTACACTTCAGAAGGTTGATTCAGTTACGAAGAAACCTTTAAAGGGTGCAACATTCACTCTTTATTCATCAGAGGACGGTAAGACATATACAGAGTATATGACAGGACTCAAAACAGGTGATAACGGAACAGCTGTGGTTAACAGCCTTCCGTCACAGACTTATTACAAGTTTGTCGAAACAGCTGCATCAGATCCAAGCTACATTCTTGACTCAACAGTAGGCTACGAATTTTATATTGATGCTACCGGCGATATGATTGTCAACGATAAAGTCGTTGACAATAAGACTGTAGTTGTTGAAAACGATACAGTTGACATTGAAAAGTATGTACTTGACGGCAAGAAGGGTGCAGAAGGTATTGATAATACAGCAAACTATGGTGACACAGTTTACTGGAAGATTAAGACTTCAATCCCGACAAAAACTGCTGAAAAGCTCAAAACATACACTATCGTAGATACAATGTCAAAGGGACTCAAGTATCAGTCTGCTGAACTTTGGATTGATGACACAAAACAGCTTAAAGAAAAAACAGACTATACAGTATCTCAGAAAGGTCTTGAAGTAACATTCACTATCAAGCCTGCAAGTATTAAGGGTGGTAAGGAAGTTGAAGTATATTTCAACACAGAACTTACAACAGACGCTCCTCTTGCACAGGATGTTCCTAACACATCAAAGCTTATTTACACAAACGACATCGGTACAGACAGCACATTCACAAAGAACTCTCAGACTCCTACCGTACATACAGGTGGTTATTCATTTGTAAAGACTGACGGTAGCAAGCCTCTTGCAGGAGCAGAATTTGCTATTTACAAGACTGAGGTTGATGCTAAGAACGGCGAAAATGCAATTCTTACAGCAACATCAAATGATAAGGGTATTGTAGAGTTCAAGGGCTTACAGTACGGTGCTTTCTCAGTTGATGAGGACGGCAAAAATAAGAACGGCGTAGAGAACGGTAGTACAAAGTATTGGATTGCCGAGACAAAAGCACCTAATGGTTATGTACTTCTCTCAGCTCCGTTCGAGGTAACTGTAAATGCTACAAGCCATATTTCTTCAAACACTCCAAGCGTTAAGAATAACACAATCCCTGAACTTCCTGTAACCGGTGCGGCTGGCACAGTAACACTCTTTGTAATTGCCGCTGCTCTTGTAGGCACAGGTGTATTGATTCTCAGCGTTCGCCGTAAAAAGCGTGACCGCTGATTGACCTATTTAAGATTTTTAATCTTATAAATTTCCATTTCCCATACTTGTATTAGACATTTCCCGAACAGTACAGTTATTGTGCTGTTCGGGAGGAATACAGTCGTCAGTTGACAAAAGCAGGGTAAAATCCCGAAAAAGTAACATCGGTTTTGTGTCAACTGTAATTATAACCTGAAAATTCCACATATTTTGTGTTGATCATATAGCTTGTAAGACAGTGAGTAAAGCTGTCTTGCAAGCCCTCCTAACAAAAGATAACTCCTCATATTTGTGTAATATACCATACCTCGTCTTGTCGGGTGTTTACAGAATAGCTTAATACCCGACAAGACACACTCTCTAATGGGCTCTAATAGAGCTACATCTATCCTCTTTAGTTTTTGTAGGCAGTACAGCCAAGAAAACTGTACTGCCTACAAAGAAGATTTTTGCCAGCAAGGAAAACTCAAAGTTTTCATTTTTCACTCCATATTGTGAGTATGGGCGGTGCAGATAACATACTACACCGCCCGACTCTCAAAAATTGGTATCGTAATTGACAGCAAGACAAGTATTTGTTATAGGTATTTCTCCTTTCATTTGTCGGGCAGTATATCCCCAATCATACTGCCCGACAGAAAACCTGAATACATTGTCGAAGTCAAAAGCAACTTTAAATTGAAAGAAATAAAGAGTATGTCACTTATAGAATATATGTACGATATTAACAATATCAGTAACATTGAAACAACAATATATGAAGAAGGTTTCGTGGAAAAAGCAAATGGAATTACTGACAAGTTAAACTGTTTTAATTTTGAATATATTAAATCATTGAAAGTTGATCTAAAAAATGAGTATCAGATGATTTATTTTCGTAAGAGTAGTTATCCGTCAGATGCTTTTTTAATAAGAATGAATTGCAGAAAATCTATAATTTTATACCGTAACAAAAACGAAACAAAATTATTATGGAAACACGAAGGTATCGGAATCAATGCTGAACTGGCGATATATGACAATGACAGAGTGTTCATTTCCCAAAAAGGTAACCTCGTGCCGTTGACACTTAAAAATGACCTTTTTTCCAGATCTATGTTTTCAAAGATAATTGCTGAAATACTTGATTATTACAGCATGAAAAACTCAATATATAAAGATTTCAAGAGGTGTTTGGAGCTAAATATATGCTGCTTACTACCTTTGACAATAGAAGAAATAGGTGTTTATCACAATTTACAGGAGTTGTTTCACAATAAATATCCAAAGACTAAAAAATTGAATTACAACTTTAACAAAGGGGATATTAACCTATCGTATCTTGCAGTAAAAGCAATGTCAAAGGTTGATAACGACTGTGTAGGTATATTGTTTCAATATTGTGCCGATAAAGCTAAGCAAGGATGTGGACAATCATATTTTGGTTACAATCCGTTTGGTAGATTTAATGATAATGTAAAAATTTTATTGGGAAAATTATTATCGGACAGAGTTTTGGTATCGGCAAAAAATACCATTATTGATGATTACATAAATATGTGCTATCAAACAAAAACGAAAATCAGGCTTAAATACACATCAATAAAAAAGATTGAAGAAGCACATAACGCACTTGTTACCAAAATTTTAAAAAAAGGACAAAGGTCGGCAAAAAGTATAGTGTCAGCAAACACAAGATACAACAATTTGCGAAATTTACTTCCTAAAAAGTTTGAGTGGTTAATGACGGAAGAAAGGTTAGCATTAGAAAGTGAAATGCAAGGTAATTGCGTTGTTTCATACGCAAATAAAGTAAAAAAAGATAAATGTCAAATATATTCTTATGTGGATTCGCAGGGGTTAAGACACACAATAGAATTTAACATATCACGAAATAAATACCATTGTGTACAACTGCTTTCCAAATACAACGAAGATCCGTCAGAAGAAGCTTTGCAATTTGTAGCAAAACTTCTTGACAGCCCTGAAAACACGATTAAATAGCCGATATTTACAAAGATAATAAGGAAAACTTAAAAACTATATTCATTGTAATAGTTTTTGAAAATTAGGAAGTTTAAATTCACTAAATAAGGTGATAAACAAAAAACTATTTAGAATATAATAGCTTTTACAAAATACAAGTCATGAAGACACAAAGAAGGGCAATTTGTGAAAAATAATAAAGCTAATAAATCAAAATTGAAAAGTATAGCAACAATATCAATTGCATCACTACTCATTCTTGTCGGTATATCATTAGCTATTATTCCGATTCTCGGAAGAATACTTAATCAGCAATCAGCTAATACGCAGATTGAGTCGTATCAGCAAAGCGTATCAGATATGACTAAAGATGATATTGCAACCGCAAAAGAGGCGGCTGATGAATACAATTCTTCAGGGAATACAGGCAATTTTTATAATGCTGTAGTTAAAGACGGAATTGTTGGTTACATAAACATACCGGCAATTGATGTTAATTTGCCTATATACGATAACACAAAAGATGAAACGCTTGAACTCGGAGCAGGATTGCTTGAAAAATCATCTCTACCAACGGGCAAGAATGGTACGCATAGCGTTATAACAGGGCATAGCGGTCTGACAATGAGTAAGATGTTTTCTGATTTGCCTGAACTTACAACAGAAGATTGTTTTTATATCTATTTTCTTGACGAAAAAATCAAATATCAGATATACAGCATTGAAACAGTAAAACCCTCAGAGGTAACAAATCATCTTGGTTATAATCGTTCAGAAGGTTATTGTACATTGATGACTTGCACGCCTATTGGTGTTAATACACACAGATTGCTTGTACACGGTAAGAGGGTAGAGGTAGAGGAAAGTGAGAACGAAAGCGTTAATGCTAAATCTACATCACAGAGCAATAGCCCATCAACGAAAACTACCTCAAATATTATTAAAAAAAAACGACTTTGATTGATGGGCAAACAGATAACGCAATGAAAAAATATTTGCCGATTGGGTTGTGTACGATCTTTGTGATAGGCATAACAACGAAAATAATACGGCACTTTTGCAAAAAGTCACAAAAATAGCGGTAATAAGCCCAAGATTAGCTTGCATGGCGTTTTTAACACTTAGAATATAAATTCCTCATCTAAAGGATAAAATTGCAATACAGGCTAAAATAAAGAAAACAGAAAAATTATGCAGTCAGCAAAAAATGCTGATTTTTTCAAAAAATATTTAAAAAAGGAGATACCCCAAAATGGAAGAAAAAAGAATCAATACAATAGTGACAGAAGAAAGCATTGTAGAATCATTACACAAACAGCTTGATAACAACGAATTTTCAATGCTCGAAAAGGCACTTAAAGCATTTGGACAATCAAAAAGCGATGTGTCGGACATTGATATTCTGATTGATTGCACATCTGAAGAATTACAGAGTGTGAATTATTGCGAACTCACGGAAAAGTTTTCAAAGCTCACAATTCCGATTAAACAGGAAGTTGAGTCAGAAGGCGAGATATACGAGTGTGTATCAAGCTATTCGCTATTTGGTGTTGTGTACCATCTTGAAGGTACATACAGCCTTACAGCGGAACTCAATCCGGTTCCAAAGGAAATATTCATGAGTTTTTATAAGTAAGATTGGTGTTCTAAACCGTACACCCTTAAATCTGAAAAGTCCCATGAACAGCGGACATTTTTATCCCCTAAACAAGATATATAAACAAGTATATTCTATCTTCTATCATATAGTAGGTAGTTAGATATAGTATAGGGAAAATAGTAGCTGAATAACGGATGGAAAAACCTTTTTTGAAAGGATAAATATTATGTGTGAGAAAAATATAAAACCGGCTGATAAAAACGAATCTGCATTGGAAGCCGCAAAGTTATCAACTGAAAATATGATTTCAAGATCACAACCTCTTTATAACACAGTTGAAGGTGTTTTATCTGCAAAAGCTTATAAACTATTTGACATATACCTTTCGTGTATAAATCCGCAGAAATAGGAAAAGATCGTTTGCAAAACTTGAAGAAAAAACTTTCAGAGGAAATTCGTATTAGGGGTGTATCGTAGTGAGTGTTATTGTTTTTACACCAAGTTTAAGCAAAAGAAAAGAATTGTTAAAAATAATAACTCACGCTCATAAGCAATGGAAGTTTAGAATTGCATTAGCTGTGTTTCTGTTTGTTCTTTCGGCGGCAGTTATAGTAGGAACGGCAATCCTGTTGCTTATGAATCCAACAACAATAGAGGGAATTTTGGCTTTCAGCGGTGCCGGTATTTGTTTTTCTTCTATTCCGTTCTTTATTGCTCTTTCGGTAAAAAACACAGCAAAATACAAGTGCGGTTTCCCGTACAGCAGTTATGCTAATGCATCACTTTTACTAAACGATGACTCTTTGGAATATGTGTTTTGGCGAGTAGGACCGCATGAACCCGCTGCTTATAGCAGTACAAGAGCTGTATACCGAGATGAGGACAAGTTTACATTTACAATAAACAAGTCTGATATTGCAAGTTTGTGCGTTCGGAATGAAATTTGTTACATAAAAGGTAACGGCATTTTGCAGATGCCTGAATGGGCTGTAGCAAACAATATTACGACGGAAAATTGCAAAGAGTTTTCGTTCATACCTGCATTTCCGGAAAATAATTTTTCAAAAAGAATTAAAGATTGGAGAAGTTACAATGTCAGAACAGAAGATTGACGGCAACACTATAAAGAGATGCTTATCGGAACAAATCGGAGCATATGAAACTGATTGTCTTATATATGCGATTGCAAAAAAGAATCCCGAAGAAAGGGTGGTTGAACTACCCTTTGAATACGATGCCGAGGAACGACAGACAATTTCATACAGCGAACTTGTTAATATGCTTGCAAAAGCAATTATTCCTACCAATTTAAAAGTGAATTTTGATATGTCTAAGTCATTTCCTGATTTAGATGAAGCTACAACAATTAACTTTAATTGCGGATACAGCGTATTTGAAATGGTGTATGAAATTAACGGCGAGGTATATGGAGTACTGACTACTGCTGTTAATAATACGATTACCGAAATGATATATGACGGTCAGTTCAGCACGGATACGAAAGAGGTGTTGAACACTTGAGTATATTGCAGTTAATAATAACAGGCGGATTTGTGATTGTGGGTATATTAGTATCTTTTGCTCCGATTGTGAAAGTTGCAAAGCAAAAAGCAAATCAGTTATCTACATCAGATGAATTAAGAACTTTGCAAAGAAATAAAGAAAAGTTGGAAGCAGAATCGTCTGAAGGAGAGAAAACCAAATATGACGAATTGTATGATGCCATAAGCAGTTATAACGAATTAATATACAAAAACGGACAGGATACTTTTACGGGAGAATTACCGTTACCGCAGAGTGAAAACTTACAGTTGTATCTCGAAGATGAAGAACTAAAGACAATTGCACAAATTACAATACAAGGGCATTATTTTACTCGTATAAGATCGAAAGAGAAAGAAAAAAAGGAACAGAAATATGCAGTTAGTATGGAAGTGAATAGGGCTACACTTGCAAACTGTTTTATTCCGGTCAAAAATACTTCAATGCCTGTTGGCGGTGAAAACACTCTGAGTGTCTTATATGGCAGACCGAGAAAGGGACTCGGTTTAGACAATAAATTTAATATATCAAAAGGTGATGTAATCACTCTTGAAACAATATGGGATACAATCTCATATGAAATAGATGATTTAGTGCTTATTTCAGCTGATGACATAGAGTCGCTGAAAATAGTTCCGGGCAAGGACATAATAGTGCTGATGATTGCAGAACCACAAAATAAAACACGACATTGTATATTTGCATCACGAATCGAGGGCAATGATGATTCTGATGATTGAATATAAAAGCTGAAAGGGACGGCAAAAAATAATAAAAACACAAGTAACTGAGGACTTGTGCAGATACAGGATAACTGTATTTGCGTAGGTCCTCTTTTGTTATTTTGGAGGTGAACAAACATACAAAATTAACTTAGTTGGAAGTCTAATAGCAAAAAAATTAATTTGAAAGGATATGATTTTATGAATAATCTCAATGCTATTATCAGTTCACTAATTCCCGTTGCCGCTGCAAGCGGTGCAACAAGTTACTTTACATCGGTGCAGAATAAGGTTGTATCGTTCCTTAATTCCTGCTTGCCTTTTGTATGGATTATCGTTGCTCTTGCCTTAATTGGCGTTGGTCTCATGTGCATCATCGGTAGTGAAAGAAGTAAAGAGGCAGCTAAATCTAAGGCTGTATATGTTGTTATCGGTTGCGGTGTTGTACTCGGTGCAATGTATCTTGCCAAGGGTGTTGCAGATTTACTTACGATGGGCAACTTCACAGTCAGCTAAATCAAGAAAATACATACTGAAATTTGATGTGAGGTTATTATTATGAAAAACAAAAAGTTGGTATCGAAAATAGGAGCGATTGCTCTTTGTGCAGTAATGGCAGCTGGTTCAGTTGTTTCAATAAACGCTGCTGTTGTTGATGATTCAGAGGTAGGTTCACTCGGATACGGTAGAAAAGTTATATCGTTGGATTCAACAGGACAAACCGTACTTTGCAAAAAAGGATATAAGTTTCCAAACTCCAATATTACTGTGTCAAAAGATTTTAAAATGGCACAGATTAAGCTCGGAAAAGGCGAAACATTTAAGTATACTCTTTACAGCAATGTAGGATGCGACAGAGACAAGGTAAGAGTAGAAGCCTGTGCCTATAAATCAATCATCAATTTGAAGAAGAAGGCTGAATGGTCTAATTTGGATACTGCCGGCAATCTAACTACGGATGTATCGACTCTTGGACGGGTAAATTCCAAAAAGTGGAAATCTACTGTACAGATTAAGGGTAATAAAAAGTGTACCTACAATTTGATCGCTTATGATTTATATTCTTTCAATGCCAATTATCCATCTGACCGGCAGTCATCATTTAGGGGAAGAAGCTATAAAGATGCTTATGTTCTTAACATGAATTACCCTGTTGTTGCTGTAAGTGTGTATAACGCACCGTCATCTGTTGCCTTAAAAAGAAACGACAATAAAAGTTCGATTTCAGGCAAAACTGTAACACTAAAAAAAGGACAGACATTTTCCGTGTATGAATCAACACCGAAAGGATCATACGCCAATGCTAAAAATGTTATTTACAGTTCATCAAACAAAAAGGTGGCAACAGTTACCAAAAACAGCACATTCAGCGGTGCCGCAAAAATTAAAGCTGTTAAAAAAGGTACCTCGAAAATTACCGTAAAGCTGTACAACGGTAAAACCGCATGGGTTAAAGTTAATGTCAAGTAACTTAACCGAGATGAAATATTAAAAATATCCACTTGTTTCGATATGTTTTCGGGGCAAGTGGATGATGAAAAATCAGAAAGGAGGTTGATCTTATTGTCATTTATTGAATGGATGGTTTCCAATATGGAATATTGTGACATGGGAGCTATGTTTGGACTTGGACGAACAATCCTTTGGTGGCTAACGAATATTCTTGTATGGGCGGCATCCGTAATTGAGAGTTTATACAATAACATTTTCAAAGTCTTTTCTGTCATATATTCAAGCGGTGTTTCGAGCTTTATAGGTCGTTGGATAGGCTTTTTGTGGATTCCGATTGCCATTGCCATTATCATACTTGGTTACAACCTTATCATGGGCGAGGACAGCGACGGTTCATTAAGAATGAAAACCTTTATGCGAAATCTTTGCTTGCTGGTTATTGTTGTTGCAAGTATTCCGATTCTTTTCACCGGGGTAAGTGGTAACAGCGATTCAAGTTTTGCCGTAAAGCTATTTCAGGGAAGTGGTAACAACAACAGCATAACAAATGGTGTCAGTCAAATGGCTGGAAATATGGGCACAACATCGAACACAAGTAGAACGGTTGTTGAGAACATATATGATTTGCAGTTTATTTTTAATCAGGCTCGAAATAAAGGCAATTTTACAAAAAATTGGAGCAGTATGATAGATGACGGAACAATACGAAAAAATTCATTTTATGACACATCCGGAAACATAGTAAACGGTGACGCTGTTATGAATATAACACCGTGGGATACCATTGTATCTGATGATGCTGATGATAATGATAAGTATGATAAAGACCTCAAAATGGAAGATTGTTATGTTAATGGGTACGATTATTGTGTATTTTCATCAGATACCAACAACAAGACATCTTTTGCCTCTGTAGCAAGTACCCGACGAGTTCCTTATTGGACTCCCGACAACATTATCAATATTATCAATCAACGAGGTAACCAACCGGTTTCCACAGTAAGTTTGTCCGATAAAATGGATCTTGAGGCGAGAATATTCTTTTTTCAAACAATACACAACAATGTATGGCAGATAGATTCTGACGATAACGGCACAACCAATTTTGTTTTTGTTGACAATAACGGAAAAACAAAGACAAGTATGTGGTTCGTTGATGTCGGAAGTACATATCCGTTCAGATATCATGTAGAATGGGGCAGAATGATAATTTCGCTCATTATGTCCATTATAGTTTTATATCTAACAAGCTATAAAATCGTAAAACTTATCTATGAAGTTACCGTCAATCAACTTTTGGTATTGTTTTTTGGTGCGATTGATTTATCAAACGGGCAAAGAGCAAAGGAAGTCATGAAATCTACTTGTTCGTTACTTGCATCAATGTTTTTTGCAGTAATACTTGTACAGTTCTATTATTTGCTTACATCAGCAGTTAACGGTTTGACATTTGTAAGCAATAGTTCAACCAATGGATGGATTCAGACTCTAATCAATGTGTTTATCGGTATGGCTACAATCAAAGGACCGTCTGTTCTTGAAAAAGTTCTTGGAATTAACGGCGGTCTTGGTGATGAGTGGCGTGAAACAGGTATGCTTAACCGTACTGCTGTTAAACCCGTTGCAAGAGCAACAGGTAAAGTTGTTAAGGGTGCTGCGATACTCGCAGGTGCAGGAGCTGTTTACGGCATTACAAAAGCTAAGGGTAAGCATGATGAACGCAAGGACAGAGAAAATGAGAGAAATAATGACAGAATTCATGGCAGTAGTACCGGCGAGGTCAACAGTTCCGGTGATTCTTCTCAGTTCAAAATGGCTCAGTCTAAAAAGTCTCAAAATTCAACCGCAAATGTAAATAACAATAAAGACGCATCAGGTAATTCAGCCGCTAATAATGATGTTGCAAGACAGGGCAGAGATATTAGTGAGGCTATTCAGAGAGACAATATTCAGCAGGACAAAGCTGAAAAATTTGCAACTGATAATGGTGTCGTTAAAAAGTCCACACCTGAACAGAGGACAACTCAGCAAGCTGATAAGTACAGAGGTGCTATCCACAATGCCGCACTTGCCGAACAGGTTAAAGGACAGGCTAAAGGTGGTATGAGCGATAAAGACGCTCTGACTAAAGCTTATGAAGGTTCAGGATTCAGCAAAGATGATGCGTTACGCTTAGCTAACAGAGATCTTGAAAATAATTCTTTTGCCGAAAAGAAAGAAAGCTTTGCAAACAGTATTTCAGCAGCGGCTAAAGAAAAAATACAGGATTCACCGTTAAGTTATGCGTCAAGTGCCGATGCATATGCAGATGCAGCCGAACAGCATTTACAGGCTCTCGGATTCAGTGCAAGCGAAGCCTCTAAGATTAACGAATCTACAGGATTGTCTAAGAATGTAATGCTTGAAGATAATCAGGAGTTAATCCGTAATGAAGCAAATGCTTTGTACAGTTCAGGAGCTGTAGCTACTGATGAAGAGGCTGTACAACAGGCTATTGTAAATTACAGTTCTGACAGTTCGGGCAATTATGACAATAGATACGGAAGTCTTGATAATGCTGCATCTACAATACTTGCAAACGGTAGTCTTGAAGAAGGTATTGTAAGAGGCAGAACAGCAAACAATATTGCAAGAGAACAGGCTCAAATCAATACTCGTTCAGACGGTCTCAGAAACGGCAGAGATAATTTTGAACTCAGTCCGGGACTTAAAACCGCTACATATGTAGGTCTTGGCTACATGAAGGGCAGAAGCTTAGAAACAATAGCTAAAGCCGGATACGAAAGCGGCAGAAAAAAGGCTCGCAAACAGGAAATCAAAAGGCAGAAAAAGTCACCTGATAAAACTAAAAAAATCAAGTGATAAAATGCCGTAGTCGGATATGTGCTGATTTACTGCACATATCCGACACATGTGATGAAAGAAGGTGAAAGTAGTGGACAACCAGTTTGTTATGATTTCAGAAATTAAGACAGAAACTCAAATTTTTAAATTCATAAATTTAAAAACATTATTTATTACAATAGGCTTTACATTATTTGGCTATCTCACAAGCGGAGCCGTACACGAGATGCTGTCTTTTGTGTATATAGTTTTTAATGGAGTTGTTGGATTTGTATTGTCAATGCAAAGCCCGTTCAATAAAGGAAAATTAGTGTATCAAAGTGTATTTTTATTTATACGAAATTTTTGTCACAAAAAAGTTGTTTATCATGCTTTGTCGGACTGCGAATATAACGAGGCTGACAAAGTGCTTGAGAGCAAATTTATGTACAACGATAAATTTATAAAGGAGGGATATTAGTGGCAAGTAAGCATAAAGAAGCTGTTAAAAGGCAAAGAGAAGTTGCTTATGTACAAAAGAAAGAAGATAAAAAGACTGCCTTAGAAACAAAAAGTATAAATGATATCATACCGATTGTTGACACATTTAAAGGATGTTTTAAGCTCAAAGACGGTACCTTCATGGATATCGTACAAGTCAAATGTAAAGACCTTGTTAATGCATCCGAAAGTGATGTCAACTTTGATATGTACTCTCTTACAAAACTGTACAGAGCTTATACCGATGATTTAAAAATCATTTCTCTTAATTTCCCCACAAATACGAAATCACAACAGATTTATTTTCAGCACAAAATCAATCATACAGCTAACCCATTACTCAAAAACATACTCAATGAAAAATATGAAAAACTCGTTGATGATGAACTTCACAGCACAAATCGTGAGCATTACATTATGTACTTCGGTAAAACATATGAGAGGTTACTTAACAATCTCAATACTATTACCGCTTCATTGGGAACATCACTTGTTGAGTTATGTTCTATGTCTAAGAAAATACAGATGTTGTTCTCTGTCACTAATATGGCGTCGGTTGTATTTTATGACGACACCGCCGATAGAAGAATAAATCCGCCAAATAAAGAAGAACTTGTCGAAAAGTACGGATATAATCCGTATTTGTTGCAAGCTATACAGCCTATGGGCGGTATCAAGTTCTCAAATGATGATTATATCCGCACCGGCGATGGATATGTGACCTGCTTGTATGTGTATGGCTATCCGAAAATTGTTGACAGACATTGGCTTAACACACTTTGCAACAACCGTGGTACTGTGACGACCATTGATGTTACAACAGTTGATTCATACAATGTAAAAAAAGACCTAAGAAAGTCAATTGCGGAATATCGAGGAAGAGAGAGAACTGCAAAGAACACACTTGACGCTATGGATGCCGCTGATAAAAGAGATGAACTCTCGACTCTTGTAAGAGATGTAAATTATGGTGAAGTAATCAAGAGAATGACTACACGAGTATTCCTTGCTGACACCAATTACGAAAATCTTATGAAAACCGTAAGATACTATAAGAAAAATGTATTCGAGGATAACGAGTATCAAGTAGCAATCAACCTCAATGAAATGCAATATGAGTGGACATCAATGTTTAAATCATATTCTATGCAAAGTGCAGATTACTATTCAAGGCGAACAGGAAAAGCAATAGCTTCCTCGACGCTTGCCGGCGGTGATGCTTTTCATTTTACTTCTCTTAACGATGAATTTGGCTCCGATTTCGGACATACTCTCTCAAATGGTTATGACGGCAGAGTGTTGCTTGATATGTTTGAAGCAGGACAGTCAAGGTCATCATATAACTTTCTTTTGGTTGGCTTATCGGGTGTTGGTAAATCAACTCTTCTGAAAAAGATAATGGTTGACAGAGCAGCAAGAGGAGATTATCTGAGGGTAATTGATGTTGCAGGTGATTTCACTCAGGTGTGTCATTCTCTCGGCGGTAAGGTTGTATATCTTGACGGTAGTGACGGTGGCAGACTTAATCCTTTGCAGATTAATAAGGCAGATGATACTGATGCAGGTTCATATGATATGAATATCACCAAAATGGCTAATATATACAGCTTTCTTGCTCCTGAAGCCTCTGATATTGAAAAGCGTATGTTCAAGAATATCTTGCACCAATTGTACAAACAGTTTGGAATTACTAAAGACACACCAAACCTTACAGAATTGCCGGCAAAGGCATATCCCCGTATGGAAGATATACTACCGATAATTGATTGGTACCTCAGTCAAATACAGCATGGCGAATTGCAGGAAGGTGCAATGTCTAAAGAGGAAATGCAGAATGAAGAAATGCGAACAATACTCTTGCACATCAAGCTTGTTATCGTAGATGTCATTCAGTCAAATGCAAATATATTTAACAGCTATTCGGATATTGATAATCTTATTGATACTCAGGTTGTTGTTTATAATTTAAAAAAGC
>OLRZ01000765.1_pt1 | contig 25008 bp, 29 predicted proteins | sample 1671931 | NCBI WGS metagenome assembly OLRZ01 (sample SAMEA3136627, study PRJEB25190) | human gut metagenome | reverse complement strand
GCGTATCTGCGGAAGTGGTATCAATTCCCAGTGTTGCTTTAATCTCAGGACTTAATCCCTGAATCTCACCAACCAGACTGTCCACTTTACCTTGTGCTTCTGAAGTATCTGCACCGACAGAAGCCTGTAGCTCTACACTGTTCTGTGCTTCCTGAAACTGCTGTAATAAAGATAACGCATTTCCAAGCTCCCCATCCACCTGAGAGGAATCTACCGACATAACAGCAGGAGCTTCCAGCATCTGTTTCTGTGTAACACAATACTGAATCACTGCGTTGGCATCATCCACCTGAGAGGAATCTACATCCAGAGTAGTCTTGTAATTCTGCATCTGAGCTATGGTATTGTCCAGTGTCTTGACCTTATCCTCGGTATTATCAATGTCGGAAACATCAATCTGGATATTCATGTCGGTATCACCTGACATTTCCTCGATCCGTCCCTTGGCTTCCCCGGCTGCGACTGCCATATCACCTAACGTTTTTGTGGCTTCGTCCGCCCAGTCAAACTCTCCGCCGAACTCTTCCATCTCACCGAACATAGCCTGAACCATTGGCATAGAAAGATTCAATCCTTCCGCAAAATCCTCCATGGTTTTCTGGCCTGCAACTTTATATTCGCCACTGGCTTCATCCAGTTCCATCAGTCCAGCCTTGGTAGCTTTTGCACAGAACTCCTGCACATCAAGACCGATCCGGTTGCCGTCCTCGTCATGATTAAAGTAATGTTCAATGGAACTCATATAAGAAGAAACGGCTTCTGCGTCCTGACTGTCCACGGTATCAGGAACAATAAAGTCCACCGCTGCCTTATAAGAGTTTGTTCCGATCCTTCCGTAATCCTCAGAATCACTGTTCTTGGTTACGTTATCAATCTTTTCCATAGCTCCCATGGCATCATCGAACATATCACCAGATTCCGAAGCGTTCTGTTTGTCAAGCCAGTTCTGGTAAGCCCCGGTTGCTTCCCTGAGAGATGCGGAGAGCAGATCCAGCTGATTGCACTGGTTTACGATTGCGTCATTATCTGATAAGAGAGCATCAATACTGGACTGGATAGCCTGTGCTTCCTCACCTTTTGCATCGGTTAATCCTCTTAACTGATCCTGAAGCTGTTCGATCTGTGCAATGTTCTGCATGTACTGATTCTGTTTTTCTGCTTTCTGATTGTTGTTGGTCTGGATCTGTTCCTCTGCCTTGGCTTTCTGTAATTCCCGTACTTTCTCTGCATTCAGCTGTAAGGCTCCGTTATTATATTCCAGAGCGGAAGTATAATCTGCAAGCTCGTCTGAGTTAAAATCATCCAGAGAGATTGATTTTCCGGTACTCTGTGCATCCAGAACAGATTCCGCTTTCTGGATTCCGGTTAATGCTGCACTGGCTTTATCAATCCTTTCACTGATATCCCCAATGGACTCCGCTGCTTCATCCAAAGAAGATCCGGTACTGGAAGAGATCACGCCCAGCTCTGCAAGCATACTGGCAAGATTCGCCACGCTGGATGCGGAAGTATCACTGATAACACCTGTATCAAGAGCAGCCTGTACCAGAGCATTGATCTGATCCTCACCTTCCTGCACTCCGTCTGTCTCAAAAGCATACCGAAAGTCGGTATCGGAGAGGTTTAATTCCTTCAGAGCTTCTGCATTCTCGGAGATGGACTTTCCAAACTTGCTGGTGTCTGTGCCATTCACAGCCTTGGTAAACTTATCATTGGCAATGGCTGTATCATTCAGCTCGTCCCGGATTTCTTTTACCTGATCTGCATAAGCGGACATGCCTGTATTTTTCACCAGACCGTTTACTGTGCTATCCAGTTCTGAGAATTTCTGGGATGCTTCTGAGATCTTGCTGTTATCTCCATCGGCAATCGCATTGTTATAGTCCTCAACTGCTTTTGCATAATCAGAGATCCACTTGGAAGCTTTCTGTTCCGTATCACCGGATTTATACAGCTTATCATCGGATATCAGCTCTGCTTCCTGTGCCTGTTTATAAATATCCTGATACTTGCTGAGTACATCTTTCGCTTTTGTCAGACCGGATGCTGCATTGTTAGCAAGCTGATCGGTTACATCCGTTTCACCAAACTGATCCTCAATACCGGAAACCTCAGTCATGAAATCATTCAAAGCGTCTTTTGCCGTAGAAGCATCCGCATTAAACTGAATATCCATCGTGATTCCGTCTGCACTGTCCAGCTTAAATACATCTTCTCCATAGGTTTCCTGAAGCTTCTTGATACTCTTTTTGATTGCCTCGGATTCCTCTGATCTGTTATCATAGAACCGACCCAAGTATGTATGACGGTTTTTCTCCATCTCTTTCTGGGCTTTGTCAATACCCTTTTTATTTTCATTCAAGAAGCTTTGGGACTGTTTTTCGTTCACCTGATCCAGTAATGCGATCTGCTCCGTAAGAGATCCGTTTATCAGATCAAGCCCACTGACCTGATTTCCGTATGAATCACTCAATGATTCCTGTATGGATAACAGCTCGCTCTTTGCGTCCGCTGCTTCCTGTTCTGTCAGTGTACCGGATGCAAGGGCTGTCCTTAATTCCTGAATCCTGCTGATATTATCCTGTATGGAAGTCGTGTTCTCTTCCCATGTATTTCCTGCACTTTTCGCAGAGCTTACTGCTTCCTCTATGGATCTTTTATAAGCACTGTAAGCTGTAACTGCTGCGGTAACACCTGCTGCAACCAGAATCAGCGGATTTGCCATCAGTGTTGCAAGCATTCCCTCCATAGCACCGGATAATGTAAAGGTACTGGCAGCAGCAGCTTCATTGGCAGTGGTTAATCCCATTGCAGCAACGGCAGCCTGTGCTTCTGCTTCACTCATCCCCTGATTTACAAGGACTGCTGTCCTCTGTGCTTCTGTTAATGCTTCGCTGGACAGTACCATCCGGGTCTGGGATTCACTTAATCCCTGTGTCAGTCCTAACAGCTGCTCAAAAGAATCTGTGGAAATCTCTGTCATTCGACTGATATCCATAGCCTGTCCCATGTTGGAAAACTCCCGGAACAGATTTATCAGCTGTTGAAATGCGTATACACCGCCAGCAGATGCAAGTCCGGCCAGAGATGCCTGTAAGATATCTGTATTTGCTGCAAAGTCCGCCATTGCTTTTGCCCCGTCCAGAAATCCCGAATACATGTTATCCGATACCAGAGAAGTAGACAGATTTTCCAGAGATGCTTTCAGTGCATTGGTCTTGGCTTCCAGAGAGTTTAAATAATTGTCCTGGAACTTCTTATCTGCGGTTCCTTCTGAATTATAAGCGGTTTCTGTCAGCATTTTTACCTTATCATAGTTATCCAGCATGGCAATCACACTGTTAGCCTGATGGGTTCCGCCGAGAGCAGTACTGACCGCTTTCTGTGTGTTCTTATTTAAAGTGTCCCATTTATCTGCCACAGAATCAATGATTGTTTCCGAATCAAGGAACTGGTCGTTGTTATCCCTCATGGTAATACCGATCTTATTCAGGACTTTCTCCACATCATTCAGTGCTTCCCCATTATCATCTACGAATTTTCCTGCTTTGATATTGTTCATTCGGGACAAAATACTCTTTAAAGAAGTACCGATGGTTTCATCACTGCCCTGTGTTACATCCTTGATCGTAGCAATAATGGCAGCTGTTTTCTCCAAACTCATGCCAACATTATTCGCCTGTGATGCAACTTTCTGTAAGGAAGTACCGATTCCACCTGCATCCGAAGCACTCTTTAAGTCAATGCTGGTCAGGATATCATTGATCCTGCTGGCCTGATCTGCACCAAGCTTAAATCCATTCAGTGTAGAAGTCAAAACCTGTGCTGCATCTTCTGAACTTATCTGTGCATCCTTAGATAAAACCATGGAATCTTTGATAAGCTGGTTGGTATCTGCCATGGATCGTCCCTGTCTCAGCCATGTATTTGCAGATTCCGCAACATCTGAAGTAATACTTCCGATCTCCTGCCCCAATTCGTTGTAGCTTTGCATCAGATCTTCCGTATAAGTCTTGTCTTTTCCTGTTACCATGGCAAGGTTGGTTTTCAGATCATCAAACTCTTTTACGGTAGAAACTGCTTTTTTTCCTGCATCTACGATCTTATACAGTCCATCCTGCATCATGTTTGCCAGACTGTATGCAGAAAATGCTTCCCGGAAGCTTCCACCTAAAGACTGAAACACGCTCTGGCCCCGGATTCCTGCTGCATTTACACCATTCAAAGCTTGCTGCATCTGTGCCAAACCAGAGCTGTCTACTTCAGGCACATGGATCTCCGGTGTTTCGGTTGCTCCGTTTACTGCTGTATCAACGTCATTCTGGATATCTCTGGTGTTCACACGAAGATCAATCTCCATATCCTGAATACTTTCTACTGCTGCCCGGATCTGGCTCTCTATTTCTTCCGTATCAATCTTGAAGTGTACCGGAAGATCCATTTCATTCAGTGCAAGGTTCAGATCCTCCTGCAAGGATTCCTTATTTACCTGAAGATTGACTTTTACAGGCTCTTCTCCGGTTGCAAGACTGCTTAATGCTTCCCGTATCTTGGAAACCAGCTGTTCCTCATTGACTTCCATGTTTACTTTTAGAGCACCTTCAGCCTGATTTCCTGCATTTTCTACTGCTGACCGGATATCTGAAGAAATCTTATCTGTGTTTACATTTACATCAAGGTCAATGGTCGTCTTAGCTGCTTCGGATGCACCCATAATGTTACTCTGTAGGCTCTCCTTTAGCTTTGCTGCAATCGCTACAACCTGCTCCGCTGCACTGTCTGAGATCCCTGTAAGCTGTTCCGCAGTCATATTCTGGGCTGTCGTTACCTGTCCCACATCCGCTCTGGCCTGATGCAATACATCAAACGCATGGACGATCTGATCCACCTGATTAGTAATGTTATCTGAAAAATGTTCCGGGAAAAGATCACGCATTTCTCCCCACAAGGAATCTATGGATATTCCTTTTGAAGCGTCCCGGACAATCTTGCCGATGTTATTCTGAAGCAGTTCCTTGTAGGTATCTCCACCCATGGCTTTCTTCAGTTCATCAGAAACATAGATTTTCTTATCTTTGAAGTAATTAAAAAAGGCATCATAGCTTCCGGTAGCACCTTCCACGATCTTTGCGTTCTTTGTGACCGTGTTCACCATGCTGTCCATACCGGAATAAAAGCCTGATGCTTTCCCAAAATCAAAATCCTTACCATTCCATGTCTTTCCCAGACTGGATATCATCTTGTCCATCTGGGATTGTAGCTTACTGATTACATTTTTGTCTGTAATATTAAAAGATCCGGCAAGCTGCTTAGAGATGCCGGATGTATCAATCTTCGTATCTTTTATACCTTTTTCTATACTGGAAGCCATCTTCTTTGCAGAATCCTGATTCACTTCCACATCAATCTTCAGCTTTCGCTTCTCGTTCAGAAAAGCATTCAGCTTACTCTCTGCTTCCGCCGTATCTAACTCAGCGGTTACTTTCGCTCTAAAATCCTCAGCCATTATCTTACTCCTTATATAATAAGAAGGACTGCCACCACAGACAGTCCCTCAAGTTTAAATTCATTATTAATAATCATTATAATCCAATCGTGATTAATCAAGAATTTTTATATCAGATCAATCAGGTTGCAAACACAGTTACCAATCCAGATCACAAAACTCTTCTTCGTCCTCAGTTTCAGAAGCGTCATATCCAAGTAATTTCACTATATTCTGGTTACGTCTGTTCCAATCAGTCATAATCTTATTAACATTCTCTTCATCCAGCAGCATACTTAATGCCACTGATAAAATTCTACGTTCACTTTTGCTCAGTTCCTGCCATAATTTCAATGCACGTGTAAAAAGTTCCTCAATGCTTTTACTCTCTTCCAGTCCAAAATGCACTAAAATAGCCTCAACCTGTACAGTCTCTTTGTTTGTCATAATCGTATTCTCCTTATATTCTTATATAAAATCTGTAAAATTATCAGTTAAAATCTATGTAAAAAAAATCAGTCCTACAATCCCAAAATCAGGAAAACCTGCTACCGAAAGATTCCTGTATGTGCCGGGGAACCTGATCCATCGTCCGTGACCAGAATCCTCCATTACCAAGCAGCCCTCCATCCTCAGCATAGTTATAAATAGTCTGTGTATCTCTTCCAGAAGGAGAATATCTGTGCCCGGTATTCAGCCGGATCTCCCCGGAAGATACAGAACCACCGCCAGAAAATTCACTCTCAGGAGACATACGCAATGTCCCGGTACGTGTATATCTTCCTTCTGAAGAACTGTAAAACTGATCTATATTCATAAATAAATCATCCATAGAAGCGTCAATTACTTCTGCTGTAGCTTCCGCAACCTCCTGTTGAAGTGCCAAAACCAAGCCACTCCAAGACGTAAATGTGTTACCCATAGTGGCAATACCTCCAATCATATGTAAAAACAAAAACCTGATCCATTATGCTGCATCACCCGGATTAGAGCCAGAAACCTTTCTTTTAACTCCACAAGCATATGCACAGGCAATCTCTACTGGCTCTCTTTCACAAAGATATGGGTGAGAAATAAACTCTTCCACCATAAGCATATATATGTCTTTTTTGGTAAGTTCTTCCTCATTATTTCTCATACGCTGTTCATAAGTACGTGCTATAATTTTCGGCATATCTTCGTTAGAAATCAGACCTTCAAATTTAAGATTCAACTTTTCAATTCCTTTTATTAAGAGTTCTACTGGTAAATATAATTGCGTAGCGTTAGCGGAGCCTGGAGCGTTAGCGACCCCCGGAGCGTCAGCGACTCCAACTGATCGATCCGAACTCATGACAGCGCAGCGGTCATAGTCACGGTCGATACAATTATAATTATCATTATTATTATCATTAATATTATCTTTATTATTATATACCGTGTCTGTCTGTTCAACTATCTCACCTGTCGGGCTATAGATAACGCCTTTGATTTCAATGTTAAAATCAATATCATCAGCATATCCGCCTTCCTTAAATCTATTAATGACCTTGTTGACTTTACCTTTACTACAACCAACGATTTCCTTAATGTTATCTTGTGAATATTCCGGATGGTCACGCACTGTTTCCAAAATTGACCGGGTGAGTTCCATATTCTCTCCAAACGATCTTGATCGTCTATTCTGTGATGAATCAATCGTTTCCAGAAGAGTTTCCCCGATTAATAGCATAAGCTCATCATCTGTGATAGGCTTCTGATCTAAACCATAATCTATGATTGCCTCATAATAATCTGCTGCCATTTTATCTCCGTACTTCTCACGGATTCTTTTACCTTGTGTACGGTATGTGTTAAAAAATGTGAAGCATTTGCTTCTATCAAACTGTCTGGTTTTACTCATAATGATTCTTTCCTCCGACTCTCTTTTTATTCCTACTTATTCCGTATGTTATCTTTGTTTTTGATATGTTCATTTAACGCAGCGCATAATTCTGGTGTTGCTTCAAATATGAACACATTCAGGTTTGGCATACATCTGTTTGGTCTTATATTTATAACCGGGAACCCTTCATTCCTTAACATCCACGCAATCCTCTGGCTACGTACTGCCTTTGTTTTGCATTGAGTTTTCTGTTCTCTCTGATTTTTCATTACTTCTTACCTCTGCTTTCTGATTATTTCATTTTTTTCAGCTTTTTCATGTCATTCTGCACTAATGTCAGGATGTAATCCTTTAATGTCATGTTGCGTAATGCAGAAAACATCTTGATTTCTCTGTGGAGATCTTGGTCAACCTCTATAGAGATTCTTCTTTTCTTACTCTCTTCTGCCATGATTTTCACTCTCCTTTCTGCACATATTGTTCTAATCTATGGTAAAAGTTATTTCCCTCATATAGCACACAAAACTGCATTGCCCGAAAAGCCTTATTTTATCAGGGTTTCAGGCCAATATTTTTTTCGAATTTCTGCATTTTTGTTCATATGAACTTTTGCTTCCCTCATATAGCGGACGCTAAACGATCTGCAAAAAAGCCAGTAACCACAAGGGTTAAATGAAGAAAAAAATATTGAAAGCGTGTAAATTCCACCGAGAGATCAAAAGTTGATTCCCTCATATACTGGACGAATTTGCATGTTCAATATTCCGTATAAACTAAGGACTTTCTCACAATTATTTTTTTGATTTAACGCATTTTTTCCGGAAAAAGTTATTTCCCTCATATACCGGACGAATTTGCATCTCTGATTCTTCCTTGTCTTTTAAGGCTTTTCTGAAAATATTTTTTCAGATATTCTTACTTTTTCTGGTTCAGAAGTTCAACGTCCCTCATATAGCGGAGTAAATCACACTTCTGATTTTTGTTACAATATAAGGGATTTCTGATGATATTTTTCTTGAATTGGTGCAAATCTGATCTCAAAAGTTATTTCCCTCATATACCACACGAATTTACATCTTTAATTTTTGGTGTTTTATATGGATTTTTTTACGATATTTTTTTTGAATCCGTGTATTTTTCGACCACAAAAGTTATTTCCCTCATATAGCGGAGTAAATGACAGCTCAAATTTTTGGTATTTTATATGGAATTTTTTATGATATTTTTTTTGAATTTCTGCATTTTTTGACCACAAAAGTTCATTCCCTCATATAGCGGACGAATTTACATCTGTAATATTCCGTATAAACAAAGGACTTTCTGCTGATTTTTTTCTTGAATTTCTGCATTTTTTATCCACCCTAACTCCCTGACACCCACTCCCAACCACCCTCCGCAGCGTCCCAACCTTACCCGTCACAGTGGCCTTCAGAGCGTCTGACAGCCCGTACAGAGCATCCTGTACACTTCTCCGAACAAGTCTCCATACAACACCTCTGATCTGTTTCTGATCGAATACGTGTCCTAGAAGCCTATAGTTCATTCCAATCATAAAGTCACTGAAAAATTCGATCTCAGCCTTTTATATAGGAAGATTCTCTGCTTTCTGACGGTCACGATCTGTTGATGCAGCCAGTACCAGCCACATAAATCCCAGTCCATGTCAGGCTCTTTCTCCGGTCACAGTGGACTTTTGACGGACCGAGTAACGCTATTACTCTAACTGCTGCCATCATCCCTGAATCAGATCACTCTCAGACCTGCTCCTGATACTCTGCTTACCCGGCACGTTTGCTTACCTTGATTTGTGGACTGTAGCTCACCTGATAGCTCTGTAATCCATCCTAACTGATCCGGCGGAGAAGTTATCGTCTGACAGAGAACCCGGCTTACAGGTTTATAGGACGCTCACAGGGCAGCACTTATTTACAGATCAGAAAACACTGCTGCACTCTCAAAATTTTTCTGCTCGTTTTTTTTGAATCTAGTTTCTTCCTATATAATGTAATCATTCTGTAAAGTTGGAAGTGCCCCGGGACGGTCGGACATAAAAAAAGAACGTACAAGATCTGTGTCTCTCATACGTTCTGTGAACATTAAAATCATTTTTTCGTCTTTTCTTCAGATTCTGCTTCGCGTATTTTAGCAAGTGCCTTTTCTCTTGCTTTTTCTTTTGCAATCCTCTCGTTCCGCTTCTTTATGAACTCTATTATTTCTTCATCGTCAGCATATGCCTCTTCAATCTGAGTTCTCAGTTGCTCCATCTTTTCTTTATATTCCTGCATTAATATCATTTTCTGAAGCATCTGTCTGAAGTAATTGAGCAATATCAACTTTTCCACAGGGGCCAGCTTTTGACTATATTCTTTCAGATCCAGGCATCTTCTTCGTACTGACTGATAAATGGATTCCACCACAACTCTGCGGAACTTTCTTTGCAACTGCCACTTTTTGTTAGCGTTCTTCTTAAAGGTCATGATATAATCCATGTTAATCTCTATCCGGTTATATCTTCTAACTCCATACAAGTCTTTCTCTTCAATGAATCTGTCCGTGATTGCATCTGTGATTTCAAAATATAGCCCTCTCTTAATTGCCTGAATCTCAGATCTACACTCATACTCTCGTAAACATTCTCCCATGTATTCCTGATAAATCGGCATCAATTCATTGGCTGGCATCAGAATCGTGTTCTGGCTATTCAAATGTCTGAGTATTCCTTTAGGTAATGTATTCTTCTCACAGCCAAGAAGTCTGCATAATCTTGTAACTGTTGCTGATCTCGCTGCACTCAGACAGATATCCTGAAAAAGATTCTTTATCTTATTAACTCTAGGGTTCCAGAAATCACCATAAAATACTTCTGAGAAATATCCGTATATGTCGAATCCAAACTCTTTATACAGCAGAGCATTTGATACGTAGATTTCATTCATGATTCCTCGTTCAAAATAATAATTCCGCTGCACACCTCCTACCAGAATGCACTTGAAAAGATACTCAAATTCATCCAGTGGGAAACTGCTCTCTGTGCCATTATTTTTTCTTCCATCTGAGATTACAGGTTCTTTCAGTTGTTCCGTAAAGATGTAACTCTTCTTAGGTTTGTGTGTCTTTTTGTTCTCTGGATGATAAAATTTATAGGATTCTTCTAAGACTTTAATCTGCTTTATCTTCTGTGCTCCCGAAGATACATTCCATCCAAGTTTTCTGCAAATTTCCTGATATGTATACTCATGATTTAACTCCAACATATTTTTCCCCTATTTTTGTATGAATTGTATATGTATATACGTTCGCAAGCTCACTCTCCATTTCGCAGCAAGCTGCTCAATAATTGCATTAATTATACTATTAAATTTATGTATAATGTATATCAAAGATTTCCAAAATTGTCAACTTCATGCCCTATATAATAACCTATATCTATATATGGGCATGATTCTGACAAAATTGGAAAGTTGAAATATTGCGTTCTCTTATTGAAAAATCGACATAACGTATAGTAATCTCTAGCATATATCGGAACTATATGTTCCCACCCACATTCTGTCCTACAACATATCCCACAGTTTTACGGATACTTTTCAGAATCTTCTTAACTTCCTTCTTGAACTCCTTAGCCTTCGGTTTCCGGGACTGCATGAGAACTTCGTAAAGGCCATCTTCGGTAAGAAACCATGCTTCAGTTTTATAATTTGAACCGTTCGGAATAATTTTCCGAGTGGTTTTTTCATCTTCATCCACATTAGCAAGCATTTTATTTACAGAAGAAACATTATAATCAATCCACTCTGCAACATCTCGTGCCAGGAACAGCGGATCTTCTGGTGTACCGAATACACGGATGCGCTTATCAAGGAATGACTGCTCGGTGATGAGAGTGAGGACGCCCTGAATCGGGGCGGTGGTTTTATAGCATTGAACATTCCTTCCAGTTGGTTTATTATATAGTCATAAGCACACAAGGAGGTGTTACCATGTCAGAAAAAGATAAAATCATACAACTGCTGGATTATGTTCCTGAATACAAACTTGGCTATGTTCTGGCTTATGTTCAAGGTATTACTGCTGATGAAGATTCCGATGACGCATACTGCCGTAACCTTTACGAAGATTATCTGAATGATCCTGACCCAACAAAAGATGAAGAATACTCTCTTGAACAGTGCAAAAAAGAATGGGGGATTGGTTGATGTATAAAATCGTCCTCAAGAAAAAAGCTAAAAAATTCATTGACAAGCTTCCTCTCAATGAGAAAAAACGCATTGTGGCAGCCATTGAAAAGCTCCCGGAAGGTGAAGATATCAAGAAACTGCAAGGCTATGATAACGTCCTGCGTCTCAGAGTTGGCACATACCGTATTATTTACACTGTAGATAATGGCAAGCTTATTATTACTGTTATTGATGCAGGAAACAGGGGACAGATATACAAAAGACTATAACCAGTGCTGGATTATGGATGAATGGATAAAATGGATGGGGCGTCTGATAGACGTTCCATTTTTTTGTACAGCTCAATAAGTAAGAATAAAAATTCGTTCACCCTGCTCACATTACGGGGAGGGGTGTCCATTTCAGTGACCCCCTTTCGGCTTCTGTACGCTTTCAGCTTTCATTTTTAGGATCTTCATTTTCAGGTCAGTGTATCAACATACCACATTCAGGCAATACCGGAAATAACAAGCCCCTTCTAAGTTGAAAGCACCCCTGTCACCTGCTGCCCCTCTCCCCCCTCCTGCTGATCTGGTTCCGTCTGATCCGGTTCCGGTTCTCTTGCTGATCTCTGATCTTTCCTGATAAAATCATCTCAGGCAGTCCCATAGCTATAGAATAAAGCGTTTCTGTCCTTCAGTCCGTCCCCCTGTAAAAGCACTGTATTTCCTGCAACTGTAGCCCCTAAAGACTGATAAACAAGCCTTTTCTTACTCTTCCTTCTCTGCTGTGATCTCTGTACCTGCTGCCTGATCCTGCACCGGAAAAGCACTTGTTTTCCTGCTATTCTGTATTGCGTCTATAGTGCTGCTCTATGGTGAGTATATCAAGCTGTAATGGCTCTGAGATCATCCGGCCTGTACTTGTTCGACTGCATCCGGTAACGTCCGTTCCTGCTCTATCGGCTCTCATAAAGTCCTTAACTGTGAGGTAAGTCTGATTTGCTGCACCTGTGATCTGGGGGCCTACTCCGGTGGCTCTCCTGCTGCCTGATCTGGTGGCCTGTATGTGATCCGCTGCAAGCTCTCTGTACCTGCTACAAACAATGTTTGTATCTGGTTCCGGTCTGCTGTAGCTCTCTGGCTTCTCTTCTTTCTTCTTTGCTTCTTCTGCTGTCTGTTGGCTTCTCTGTGCTCTCTGATCCTCTCAAAGCTCTTTAAGCCTTATATGCTATGCTCTTTTAGATATAAGCTTGTGACCTTCTCTATAGCTCTGATCCCTGTGATCTTGTGGCCTGTATTCCTCATACTATCCCTGTGCTTTCTGTGGCTCCTGTGGTTTGTTGTCAGCTTTGCCAACTTCGTTATATTCTTAACAGTGTATAGAAACATCTTACAAGCCTTGTACTTTTCTCAGTCCGAAAGTGCAACCTGCTGCCGATCCAAAACCAAACCGGAACACAAACCACACCGGAGATCAGGAACGCAGCCAGACACAGCAAAAAAGAATACAACGAATTAAAAAAGGAGGATCACTGCTGACCCTCCCGTTTCTATTACTCTGCCATTATATAATTAACTGCTTTTTCTGCCTTGCTGCTTGCTGATACTATAAACTTGTTGTCATTCCTGAGAACCTTCAACCAACTCTGGATATATGCTGCACTGTTACGGAATGTCTTAGGCGTTTCAATTCCTAACATATTCATGAGGGACGCGCTTCCGATCTCTGCAACCAACTCTTCCTTGCTGTAAGTCTCTGATCCGAAAGCTGCAACTGCTCCGGTCTGTAATCTGTTTAATCTGTTCTTGTGTCCGGTGCTGTGTGTCAGCTCATGAAATGTTGTGCTGTAATATTCGTTGATGTTCTTGTACTGCTGTTTCATTGGGACCACAACTCTGTCAAATGACGGGCTGTAATATGCCTGATTGCTTGCACACTCTTCAAAATCAATGTTTTCTCTTTTCACATAATCAGTTATTATTCTGTCCGCTTCTTCGATCGGTTTCACATCTTCAAAAGGTTTCGCTAATGGCTTAACACCTTCAACCTGTGAAATATGAAATACATTGTAATATCTCAGCATTGGGATCTTCCTGATTTCTTTTTCTCCGGTGTCTTTGTCTGTCTCTTCTTTTTCTAATATCTTCCAGAAAACAACGATCTCTGATTTCTCACCTTTGCGAACATGTCCGCCAAGGTCAGCCCACTGTTTAAATGTTGCATATTCTCCGGTATGAAGCAGAAGCATCTGATTGATAAGGCTGTAAGGTTTCTTGCTGATCCGGTTAAATGCTCCGGTCTGTGTTCCTGTCCACGGTTTCTCCCATGGGATGTTACCTTTTTCAAGCTCTGCAATGATTCTTGCTGTTACCATTTCATAAACATTTGCTTTTCCTGCTGCCATAATCTTTTTTCCTCCATATAGAAAGTGTTTTCTTTTTGTGTTCCGTGTTGCTTTGTTTTTTCTTGTGTTTCTTTGTTCTGTTTGATTATAGCTTAATTATATTTTATGGGTACCCATATTTCAAGACGTAATAATACATAAAAATGGTACCCATATTTTGTTTATTTTTATGGGTACCATACAATTATTGTTTTTCACGTTCAATTTTTTCGTTTATAGCTTCATTAATAAAAGCATTTAAGCTTTTGCCTGTGCTTGCTACGAATTTTTTTATTTCTTCTTTCTTACCTTTTGGAACTCTTACTCTTAAATCTTCATATTTTGTTTTCCGATATTCTTCTAATGTCACTCTCTGACCGTCAATAATATACGGCTTCTTTTCTTCTGGCACTATGTCACCTCCGCAGCTCTTACTTAAAATTTGTTTTCTTATTATAACATAGCAACGGGGAATTGTACAGTTTAGTGGTACCCATACATTTTGCACAAAATTTCGCCCTTTAATGGTACCCATATTTAGTAAATATTCCGTCTTGTTTTATGGGTACCCATATCATATAATAAACTCATCAAATGAAACACAGCAACAAAGAAAGCAGGAAAGATCGGGTGAAGCGAGAGGGCTACGTAACAAGTAACATGGCAGTTAGGCTACGGAATGGTAGATAGAGTTGCGTGTATGACAAACATGATCCGACAAAGCAGTTGAAGAAAGCAGGAACGGCAGGACAAGAAAGCACAGTGTTCATACTACAGGAAGAAAATGAACAGGTTGAGCCAATCAACACTTTACTCCTAACCCAAGAAGTCGTTAAGCGGAAGAATCAACGAGCGAGAGGACACAGTACTTTGTTGTTGGGTATCATTTGAACAACCGGATAGCCGAAAGCTTCCAATACTTGAATCCATATACCTGTGATGCTTCGCAGTGGTCAAGCAAATAGTCAGGAAGATGATTCAAGGGTTGCAACATAAGAGATCAATTCACAGGAGGATAAACATATGTGTAGAACAATGAACGAACTTGAGAAGGTTGTAGCTGATTACAGAGGACTGAAAGCTATGAAAGAACAGCTTGACGAAGAATTAAAAGCTGTGGAACGTGAGATCATCGGTTATCTGGATTCCAATGAGAAGCTTTCCGAAACTGGTAACGACTTCACAGTAAAGATTTCCACCTGTGAACGCCGTACCGTTGACACCAAGCGACTTGAGGCGGATCTCGGCAGCCTTGCAGAGTATCAGAGAGTTAGCCAGTACCGCAGATTATACGTTAAATAAAGTGCTGATCCTTCCGGTGGAGGTTAACCGGAGAAAGGACAACACGATGTTAAACATCTTTAAGCGCAAGAACAAACCAGATCACAATAAACAGTCTGCTGAGATCAGAACGATTCATAAGGATATGAAGGCAGCTGCGGACCAGTACGAAGCAACTCGGCAGCAGTTACTGAAAAATCTGGAACTGATTAATACGATCTTATAAAAGTGGTCACAGCCACTATAAACAGGGCTTTAAGCTGTGAGCGTTGACCGTCACAACGGCGGTCAGGTAGTCAGAGAACAAGGAGGACAAGAGCATGTTATACAGAGTATCTTTTAACGCTTCCAATGCCAGTTATTCCAGATGCTTTACAGACAGATCGGAAGCTGAGAAGTTTTACAATGATCTTCTTCATTCCGGTATCTACAGGAACATTTCTTTTCAGGAAGGATGATCTTACCGCTGACCTATCGGCGTTACGGGGGCTTCTATCAAACTGTTTATTGCTGTGCTATCGGCATGACGGGCAAAGCTATATTTTTCCTTCGATTTTCAAGGGGGTAAAATTTTACCCCCTTGAGGATCACAAGAAAATCACATCATTTCACAGGAGGACAAAACCATGAAACACACTGATCCACAGCCACAGCGACTTATGACTTATAGCCAGTGGTGCACAATCTTTAAGTACCGTCTGAAAAAGTACATACGAAGAAAGCTGTACAACGGCTTACAGTGGCTGCTGTTCATCCTTTTCATGGTCGGGATTCCTTATGGAATGATCGTACACTGGCTGTTTTTCGGCTATTAATTACAGATCAAGGAGGTTTTCACCATGACACACGGCACAAGAATAGACATCAATGCCATTAAAAGCGTATTGACACGTTGGATCACAGAGGGACACATCACACCACTGGCAGCGTTCAATCGCTTTTGGGGCTACACATTCCACCTAATGCAAGAGGACGAGATCACTAATGATGAATACAATCATGTACAGTTGGAGTACCTTCAGGAGATCATCGACCGTTTTCTTCCTAGCACCACATATCCGCAGGACGTTATTCCAACATTGGAAGCTATGGAACCACTGCACAGATGGGACACTCTGTTAAATTTTATCTTCAATGAGACACCTGTGCAATACGACATTGAAGATCAGGAAGGAGAACATAGAGCATGAAGATCAACATTCAGGCAACCGTTACATTTTACAAGGTGATCGTTCTCTCTGTAGGCTTATACGAATCAGAAATCATGAACGAACGGCACTTTGCAGATTATGTAAGTGCAGCAGCTTATAAAGCAGCAGTCACCAAGAACGGACTTGTTGCAGTTATTGTGGAGGTGTAGATCATGAGCTGGATGTATTACAACAAAGAAACTGAAGAAACCTGTCTCCGTGGCTACATTTCAGAACTTTCCTGCTTCCATGCTGTAGTCATGGCGGAGCAAACATGGAAGATCATCAGTAAGACCAGTACAAAGTCCGGCAGCAGCAAGACCAGACAGAAACAGTTCTTTGAGGATCTTACTACTCTTCTGAATGCTCAGGAGGAAAAGCGTCCGGTTATGGAACATCAGAACGACTATATCCTGCACATTGAACTTTCCGCAGACGAAACCAATGCAGTTATTAGCTTGCAGAGAAAAGGTAACTATGAGTTTGTTTTCAGGAATGAGATCATTTCTCTTAAGAAAATCGGCAATCAGAATAAATAATCAGGAGGTACTACACTATGAGTTGGAAACACTATAATACAGAAACTAAGAAAATCGAGGTTGTAAGAACTCTTGTCGGTGACATGGAGCAATTCGGGGCAATCGTTATGGCGGAAGATACATGGAATGTAATCTTGCAGGTCTCAGAACGTGTGCCATGGAGTAGACAGTCACGCATGAACACATTCGTTGATGATCTTCTTTTGATACTGGAACGCAGAGAAAACGAAACCGGAGATCCTTTTATCAGCAGACCATACGATTATATTATTCACATTGCACTTGATCCTGACGCTCAGAAAGATACTGCTCTTATCAGTGTTCAGAGAAAAAGCACCTATGAGTTTGTATGCAAAGATATCAACATCCCATTGAAAGAATTATAATCTTCTCTCCTGCTGCCGGGTTCACTCTCTGGCAGCAGGATTTCCAAGGCAATAGAATCCATCAGAAAGGCGGTATCCATTATGAGGAACTACGTACTTGCAGAAAACAGACCTTATACAGTTTGTCCCATCTGGAAAAAAGATCTCAGAAAGCTGATGATTGATTTCTGTATACCGGAGCCAACCATTGACCAGATCATTTCTCAGACCGAACAGGAAGCGAAACCAACAGAAACAGCTCGACAGGTTTATAACCGTGCATGGCAGAAATTCCGTAAACATCTGCTGACAAATTAGTGGTAAAAGTAAGGTAGTATGCAAAAAGTAGTAAAACCATTACTATTTCAGGCTCCAAGGCAGTCTTATTACAGTGTCATTTTAAGGGAGCCTTAAATTTACTACAGGAAGGGAACATCATGAACAGATATTTTGGTCACGCAAGAATCAGCACACCACAGCAAAGCATTGAAAGGCAGATCAGGAATATCCTTGCTGCATATCCACAGTCTGAGATCATCCGAGAAGTTTTTACCGGAACGAAATTTCAGGGACGAAGAGAATTTGAAAAGCTCCTGAAAAAGCTCAACGCAGGTGATACCATTATCTTTGATTCGGTTTCCAGAATGTCCCGTGATGCAGAAGAAGGTTTTACCATGTATGAGGATCTTTTCAGCAAAGGAATTAATCTTGTATTCCTGAAGGAACCACACATAAACACAGAAACCTATAAAAGTGCGCTGCAAGGTGGCATCCCAGCCACAGGCACAGATATTGACTGTATTCTGGAAGGGATCAATAAATATTTGCTCCTGCTTGCCAAAGAACAGATCCGACTTGCTTTTGAACAGTCAGAAAAAGAGGTTCAGGATCTCAGGCAACGTACTAAAGAAGGAATGCAGACCGCAAGGCTTTCCGGTAAACAGATCGGACAGGCTTCCGGTTCAAAGCTTGTAACGAAGAAATCTATAGCAGCAAAAGAAATCATCCTGAAGCATAACAAAACGTTCGGCGGATCACTCAACGATCTGGAAACCATTACTCAGGCCGGGATTACCAGAAAGACATTCTATAAATATAAGAAGGAACTGCTCTCTGAGATGATAGAGCAAACGAATCAGCGTTGAATGTTTTGCTGCAATCCGTTATAATGAGAACAGGGACATGACTTATTAAGAAGGGAGTGTGAAATATGCCATTACTCAAAGAAAATACTTATACTATAGAAGATATATATGCACTTCCAGAGGGAGAACGTGCCGAACTGATTGACGGACAGATTTATTACATGGCTCCGCCTAGTCGCAAGCATCAACGGATTTCAACAAGGCTCACCAGTATTATTGATCGTTACATTGAAGATCATCAGGGACAGTGCCAAGTTTATGCTGCCCCGTTTGCAGTTTATCTGGATGAATCCACGAACACATATGTTGAACCGGATATCTCTGTTATCTGTGATCCAAACAAGCTGAATGATAAGGGCTGCAATGGTGCTCCTGACTGGATTATAGAGATCGTTTCTCCTGCAAGTAAACGGATGGATTATTATACCAAGCTCTTTAAGTACAGAACGGCAGGTGTAAAAGAATATTGGATTGTTGATCCTGACAAGAGCAGAATTATTGTATACAATTTTGAACAATCAACAATGGACGAGTATTCCTTTACGGATTCTGTTAAGGCTGGAATCTATAATGATCTGTTGATTGATTTTAATGTGTTAAGTTTTTAACATAGTCATTCGCTGACCATGCTCAAAAATTGAAGCTTTTCTGAAAAATAAAAGTTGGCGATTCCCTATAGAGAACAAGGGTTTACGCCAACTTTTTTATTATGTCTTTGATGAAATTCTGAATTGTTGCAAGCTACATATGGGATATTTCTGGATTATCCTGATCCGTCCTGATCGTAGAAGGATAATATAATCTGGTCTGAAAAAGCTTGTATCTGGCAGCAGGAATTGTTTACAGTGAGGAATAACATTGGTATCTTCTGTTAAAATGGTAGCGCAAATTATTGGTTATCGTACTCATATTCTGTGGACGAATACATATGAACGCCCGCTCATATGTTAAGAGTTTGTCAATCTTGTCAATCCATCACCAACCAGGCACATCTTATTCCGCTCACCTGCTATATCCGCCTCGGCCCCGATTTAACAATATTCATCTCGGATTCTTCTATCTTCCAATCCTCAGATTTTGCTCCTACCGTCCTACCCAATCCGTCCTCTCACCACCACAACTCCGTCCCGGCTCCACCGCAGCTCCATCTCACACTCAACATAACCATTTCTCCTAGATCTTATCTGCGCTTTCTACAGATCTAACTTTCTTTTCATCCTCTCTGAATCGACCTTACCGGAGCAACAACGGCTGCACGATAACTTAAGCTTAATACAACCTGCTGCCTGTTGCTCTTTCCGGTGATTTTCGGGGCGATTCAGTTCAATTCCTGTGATCGAATTTTGCATCACTCAGAACGAATAAACAGAGTGTTTCTACGGATCTTCCGATAGATTACATGATAGGAATTTTGAAGGTGATAATCGAAATAATCTGTGTGATTGTTGGGGGATTATCCATTACATTTCGATAATCGCAGCATGTAACCAAGGAAGTGTAATGGATGCACCGCTTACAGCTTCATAGCTGTATGTACCTAAATCCGATCCATAAACAGTTACAATATCATCATCCAGAAGTCTATATCCTAACAGATCTTTATCATAGGTCACAAATACTACAGTATTGTAATCAGAGTTCATGGCAATTCGAGCATAACATGTGTCTCCGCTAACATCTGCCTGTAAAACTTTACCTTTGATTTTTACTTTCTGCCCTTTATAAGTATCTGGATTTCTGGCAAGCTGATCGTATGTATAATCTGAGCTATACTCAGCTTTTGATCCTTCAGCTTTAACAGCTTCCTGTACTTGCTCTACAATATTAAGTGACTGTAATAATTCGTCTGTTACAAGTCCATTTACAGTGATTCCCTTATCTGTCTGATACTTTGTTATAGCTTCTGTTGTTTTACCACCTGGCACACCATCTGGATTTCCACAATTATAACCTACATTATTCAATGTCTGCTGTACAATTCTAACCGTAGTAGCATCTTTATACTCTACTACTGGCTGAGTAGCAGGGGCTTCTGCTTCAGTAGCAGGTTCCGGCGTTGTTGCTTCTGGTGTTGGTGTTGCTTCTGTTGGTTTTGGCGTTGGTGTCTCTTTTGATTTTTTCTGTTCTTTTTTCTTTTCTTCTTTTTCCTGTTTAGTTTTTTCTTTCTCAAGTTTCTTTACTTTTTCTTCCAGCTCTTTTTTCTCATTTTCTAGCTTTTTGTTCTTTTCCTCTAACTCTTTTGTATTATCTTCCAATGCGGACAATCTCGCTTCAATATCTGAAGTATTATCCTTTTCTTCCTCATCAGAATCTGTTTCAACATTTTCAGAATCATCTGTTTCTGTCATATCATTATTATCTTCGCTTTCACTGTTTTCAGATTCAGTCGTATCATTATCTTCATCCGCAAGAGATTTAAAAGCTTCTCTCTTAATAGTCACATTTTTTTCAAATAAGCTTGTTCCATCATTTAATGTTCCTTTTACAGTAAAAGTCATCTCTTTAAAATCTGTTAAACCGGCTGTCTGCAAAGTCTCTAATTCAATTCTCCAAGATGTCCATGCCCACTCTCCTGCCTTATATTCTCCAGAATTGGGCTGTAATTCCAATGCTGAACCGTCTACCTTCACGTTGTCAAAAGTAATTGTAAAAATATTAGGATAATTATTTTCCAAATTAATTGTAAACTGAGCATCTGAAGCATCCTTTGTATATGTACAATCACCAAAATCAGCAGATAATTTCTTATCTTTGTATAACACCATGTCTGCTCCATTTTTTGATATTGTAATATCGTCATTCTCATTTTTTTCACTTGCTTCTTTTTTACTATCTGCCGCAAAACTTGTAATTGGCATACTTACTGACAGTGCTGAAACCATACATATCATTAATACTTGTTTTACAATTCTGTTCTTCATATCCGTTTCCTCCACATTCTTCAGTATATAAAAAAGACATTCCTCACATCAAAGAAAGAACGCCTTAATTATTCATATCATCACATACGAATTCTCATATCTCACAACTGGCTATCTTACTTCTGCTTAGACCCTGTAGTTTTGCGTCGCCGGATTTCTCCGAGTTTGCCCGTATTCAGTTTTACTTACAGTTCACAAGATTTTCACATAGTTTTCACATTTCTCATTATACTCTTTCACAATTCAAAATGCACTAGCCAATTCTGCCTGTTATTCTTTTCAGCATATTGCACAATTCGGATTGCCGGGAATATATTATTCAGCTTCCAACAAGCCATTTCTCTTCAATCGTTCTTTGAATTTCTGCAATCCTCTTCTTACTTCTTCGGGACTATCTGGTATATCAGAAATTTCACACTCTTCATACTCTGGAAATGACGGTTCGGCAAAATCATCAAACCATCCATCAGAAACTAGCCTCCGCAACAATCCTTCCAGCATCTTATCATCATACAAATAACTCTTGTCCATCAACTCTCCTTCCAACATATGTCATTACATATAATACTGATTCCGTAGCACGTTTTCTCTTTCCTTTAATTTTAGAGTTTATAACTCTAGATGTCAATAGAGTTTATTCCTCTAGGATAAAATAATAAAAAACATCCGGAGGTGTCTGCATGAATTATCTGTCCCGAATCCGCAATCTTCGGGAAGATCATGATTATACTCAGACTTACGTTGCTTCTGTCCTGAATGTCGGGCAGCGAACATATGCTGATTATGAACTGGGGAAAACTCGTATTCCTCTCGATTCCATGATTAAGCTGGCGAAACTGTATAACGTAGATATGAATTATATCTGTGATCTGACCGATTATAAGAATGTATTTCCACTAAAGAAGTAAAGCACTGTTCAGTTTTATATACTGTCGGTGCTTTTTTACTGTTAGATCGCGCCATATTTCAGTTAATTGTATTGTAAATCGGCAATATTCTGAATTTATTTTTTGGTGTAAAAAAAGATACACTATACCTGTGTATCAAATAGTCACTTCTTTCAAAGTATTCTAATAAAAAATTACATACTACGCCAAAACGTTCAGCATATACTTTTACTGTTGCTTACCAGTAGCAAGCGGTGTTCTTCTATATGACATGGCTTAATAATTCTCAACGTGGCATATCCCACATGGCATATACACTACTCTTACCCCACATGGCGTAAGAAATATACGTTTACTGATTATTTTCCAAGACTTTGAAAGGTGCACTTACAGCACATTTCTTCTGTAATCGCTTTAACCATAGCACCGTTGGATAAAGTTGTAAAGAAAATTTATATATTTCAGCAATTAGTCTAAAAATAAATCGTAAATTTCGGTAATTATTGCCAAATGTCAAAGATGGGGTTTTTATGTATTTTAGTTCATTTTGTTCTAGGGGATAAAATTTTATCCTCTTAGTCCTCAAAAAATTCCTCATAATCCACATCGAATAATTTCTGCAAGGCTTTAAGATCACTGGCTTTTATGTTTCTTCTGCCCGATTCAATATTTGCAAGTGTACTTCTGGACATACTGCTTCCCATCAACTGTAACTGACCTACGACTTCAGCCTGTGTCATGTTCTTTTTCATCCGTATGTTCTGGATATTTCTACCTATTGGAACGTCCTGTAAAATCCACTGCATAAGATATACTCCTGTGACTAATTAGTAACTTTTGTATTGAGTATATCTGGAAAACATGATATTATTGTCACTAGATAGAAACAATCGTATCAGAGAGGAACACAGAATCATGGATATTATAGATCAGCTTTACAACTCACATGTAAATGCAGCCACACTGGACGCTCTGGACAAGTACCGTATACATAAAGATCAGGCTTTACATGGTTATCATGCTCTTAAAGAACAGCTCACAGAAGATCAGGCGGCCGCTCTGGATCAGGTCATGGATGAGAACCTTAATCTTCTGGCAGACGAGTTGGAGCAGAATTTCAGAAATGGCTTCTGTCTTGGAGTGAAAATGATGTGTGAAGTGTTTGGAAAAGATGTGTAAGTATGCCATAATTATAAAAAGCTGAGCCGTCGATTTGACGGTGCAGGTCAATGATTACACCAATTACCACATCTACCGCTTCCACTGCTCAAACTATCAATCCTTTCCAGCTCTTCAACAATCCAGAATTTGGAGATCTGAGATGTATTGAGAAAGACGGAGAGCCATGGTTTGTGGGGAAAGATGTGGCAACGGCGTTGAAATATAGTGACGCATTCGGAGCATTGAAAAAGCATGTGGAGACAGAGGATAAGCTGGTCTGCCAAATCGACAGTGCAGGTCAGAAAAGGAGTGTAACTATCATTAACGAATCCGGTCTCTACTCTCTTATCCTCAGCAGCAAACTTGAATCTGCAAAACGTTTCAAGCACTGGGTAACATCTGAGGTATTGCCATGTATTAGAAAAACTGGGAGATCACAGAGAATTATCTTTACCTTGTACTTCTTTATTATTTGCAGTATTCTTATGATATCAAGCATTGAAGGAGGAAACACCAGTGAAAAAGAAGTTCAAAAGTTCTCTTATCATTTTTCTGGCTACTATTATGATCTTTTCTCTTCCGCTCTCAGCATCGGCAGCCACCAAGAGGAACGTAACAAAAACATACAGTAAATCTGTCACTAAACTGTTAGGAGGTTTTGATGGCTATTTCGGTTACTGCTGCGGTAAGAATCAATATTTCAAGTTTGACGATTATGCCCGGACAACTATGGTGACTATGAAAAATTATAAATTGTGGGAGAAAAATATTTCTTACGTAAAGAAAAAAATCCAGCCACAACTGAAGCTTTACTTCAATACCTCTACCGTAAAATTTACGAAATTTACAAAATATGGCATTCCTAGAAATCCTTCTTATCTGCTTTGTAATAAGAATGGTAAAATTGTTTATACTGGCGGTAACTGGGGCGAAGATTCTCCAAATGGTGTCGTAAAAAAGATCATGAAAACAGGTTCCAAGACATACGAAGTAACATATAATCTTTACTTTTATAATTGTATGACTAAGAAAAATTATGGGTATATGGGAACATACAAAGTATATCTCAAAAAAACCAACAATAAAAACGGCTTCATTATTACCAATATCAAGCAAACTGTAAATAAAAAAAACTCTCTTTAATTTTTTCGCAAAGGGGCAGATTCCTAAATCGGGGATCTGCTCTTTTTTCGGCCTTGTAATTCGTCCTGTAAGACGTTTTTATTTTTCAAGCGAACAAATCCTCGTCTTAACGCTTTCAATCCCTTTACAGATCAAATACGTGCTCACAGGGCAGCTATATATGCAAGTCCCGGTGAAGATATGAATAATAGCTGCTTTCAAAATAAAAAGTAAAAAAAGGCTCATGACTTGTCCGCAAACTGTACCGCTACAGTCTCGACTTATCATGAGCCTTGAAATTCGTATCGTTCATCTCTTTTTACTATTCTATTATCTGTCATATGTGCAAGATTTCCTCCTGTTTTTATTTTGGTTTCAATCTCGTTTTAATTTTGTTTTTCACGAACTTTTGTTCTGATTACCTTTTTGATTACCTTTCGCCTTACCAAAATTCAAAAACACTATAGTTTTTAGACACAAAAAAAGCTGCTGACGGGAATCGAAC
>OLRZ01000760.1_pt1 | contig 25117 bp, 20 predicted proteins | sample 1671931 | NCBI WGS metagenome assembly OLRZ01 (sample SAMEA3136627, study PRJEB25190) | human gut metagenome | reverse complement strand
CAGTGATGCAGTCACCTATTAACTGCGGTGCGGTTGCAATGGTGGGCGGTCTCATCATAGTTCCTATTGTGAGCCTGTTCACGAAGAAGCCTGACCAGAAGAAGGTCGAGGATGCCTTCTCATGTTACGAGGAGACGGTTACAGTAGCCCACAGAAAGGCACTTGATTAGCGTCGGATACACATGCATGCGGACACGGTATAAGCGTCGGAACATATACATAGATATTACACGGCCTTTACATAAAACTTTGTTGAAAGGCCGTGTTTTTTATGTTAATATTATCAAGCGGTATTGTGCATTTGAGGCATGCTGTAATCTATGTGGCAGGAGGCGCAGGAAATGATCACACTGTACAGAACAGATGACAGAATTTTGAGTGAAATACAGGAATATGGTCCTGGAGCCTGGATAGTGATGACAAAGCCGACCATAGATGAGAGCAAGAGCATAGCCGAGAGATTTGAGATAGATCTGGCGGATGTAAGAGCTGCCTTGGATGATGAGGAGAGCTCGCGTGTTCAGGTGGAGGACAACTACACACTGATAATCGTGGATATCCCTTCTATAGAGATAAGAAATGAGAGAGAGGCATATACCACAATCCCTCTTGGTATCATACTTGTTGCAGACTGTATCATCACCATATGTGCTGAGGAGACGCCTGTGCTTGAGGCATTCATGGAAGGCAAGGTGAGAGAGTTTAGTACCAAGAAGAGGATGAGGTTCATGTATCAGATACTCTACAGAAACTGTACAACATATCAGTATTATCTGAGAGTCATGGATAGAAGAAGAACGCTCATAGAGCAGCGTATCCAGGATGAGACTGAGGATACAGATCTCATAGATCTTCATGAGCTGGAGTCCAACCTTGTATATTTTGCTACGTCACTGAGAGCGAACGGGGTAGTCCTCGACAAGCTGACCAGATATGGTAGGATCAAGCAGTATCCGGAGGATAAGGAATTGCTTGACGACGTTTTGGTGGAGAATAAGCAGGCTATAGAGATGACACAGATATACAGAGATATCATAAGTGGTACGAGGGAGCTCATGACTACGATCATCAACAACAGATTGAACAATGCCATGAAGTTTCTTGCAGCTATAACCATTGTCATGGCTGTACCAACAGTTATATCGGGTGTGTATGGAATGAATGTGGGCACAAAGTGGATGCCGTTTGCAAATGTACCGTATGGCTTTGAGATAGTGTGCGGTATAATACTCGTTATAAGTATTGTGATAGCCTTGATATTGAAGAAAAAGAAGATGCTCAAGCAGTAGGAAGAGCTGCTCAAGCAGTAGGAAACTGATAAACAGGAAAGAAAATGTGCTGAAATGCTGGCGCATAGCTTCAAAGATAATATATATGTATAAATGCATTATTGTATTTAGGTGATTATGAAAACGGGAACTGTGAGAACAGCTCCCGTTTTGATTTTTTGTTTGTGTAACAAGCTGAAAACGCTATCTGTTTGTTTCAGGCAGTAGCGGTGTGCAAACACTTTATCCTGGATTTTAAAATAAGCAACAGCCGCTAGTTGTTGTTGATAGGTATTCCGTTTACCTCGACTTGATCAGATATCTGGATGACTATGCATTTCCTTCCGTCGATCTCCATGGTTTCCACGAGATCTGTGCGCTCGGGATTTACCTTGATGACAACATCCGGAGTCTTCACCTCAAAAGTTTTGGTGTTCGCAACATTTGTTGCGTACATGACGGTTGACTTCTCACGTGGTACAACTATGGCTGGTTCATCATCAGGGTTCTCAGATGTCTGTTCAGGCGGTGCTGCCGCAGCGGTTACCTTCTCATAGTGGGCGTCAAAGTCTGCCATCTTCTCGTCTGATACTCCGCTCTCGGTCAGCAGGTTCTTTATAGTGTTCTTGGAGAGAGTTAGAGGTTCAGGACTGTCCTTTCTCTGCTCTATCATCTCATTGAGATTGTCGTGGATAGTCTTTACCATCTCGTAGTTGCAGTCATCTCCCAGTGTTTCGGTGACGATTTCCTGAAATACATCCTTCTGCTCACTTGCTGTTATAGGAAGTGAGGTGCCGAGCAGGTTGCTGATGAAATTGTCGTGTAGCTCCTCAGGTTTCTTGGTGTAATACAGGACATTGTGGATGTCAGTGCCCCTGTCTATAAATGCTGGGAACAGGAATCCGATGTCAGGCATATCAACCACCCAGTCGCGTACCCTGTTGTGGAATGTGCTGTCCATATCAAAGTAGCTGAGACCTGCCTTGGATAGGTTGACGTGGCATATAGAACACATGATATATTCGTATACTTCGTCAGATGCATCATCCATCATGATTCCATCCGTGGTCTTGCCGGGAACGTCGTATGTATCATGTATCAATAAGATAAGGTAGTTACCTGTGTAGTCATAGTTTTCGATGACCTTATCATAGAATTCATCTATAAGCTCATCGTCCTCAAGATTACTCTTTCTCAGTCTGTTGAGAAATTCCTGAGTGCCGCCATCAAACTCCTGTGAGGTTGGAAATGGCATTGTCACCAGATTCTTTCCTATGCTTCCTGAAAGGGTTTTCTTAAATATCTCAAAATATTTGAATGTCTCTTCCTCTGGCATGGTGAGAAACTGTTCTTTTATAGTTGCAACCTTTTTGTTGTCACCGTCCACATAGCATCCGCAGATCTTACTGATAGAACATGTGGATGGGGCAAACTGGTGCCTGATCTCAAGTACATCTTTTTTTGTCATAAATAAAACTCCATTTCTATTTTGATATCTTTGTCCAGTATACCACAAAATTGTGCAAGCCTTAAAGATATCTTAAACTTTCGAACGGTTGTTTCTTAATGGCAGTATGAGGATAATTGAGAATAGGAGGTGATTGTGGTATGCTGAGAATAAATGTGTGTGCCAGGTCTTCATGCAAAACCTGATATGCTGCGTCAGCTATTTGCCTGATAAGACTCCGGCAGGCTGATGTTAAATGATTAAAAGGTGAGGTTATGAAAAATGTACAATATATTAATATGTGACGATGAAAAAGACATAGTATCAGCGATAGAGATATATCTCAAGACAGCCGGGTATTCGGTATACAAAGCTTATAACGGAAAGGAAGCTGTTGACATGGTAAATGCCAAAGATATACAGCTTGTGCTAATGGATGTCATGATGCCTCAGATGGACGGTATAACAGCCATGGCAAAGATAAGAGAAAACAGCAATGTGCCGGTTATCATGCTGACGGCAAAGAGTGAGGATACCGACAAGGTGCTGGGACTTGAGGTCGGCGCAGATGACTATGTGACAAAACCATTCAATCCGGTGGAACTTCTGGCAAGGGTAAAGTCCCAGCTCAGGCGTTACATGCAGCTGGGAGGTGGAGAGACACCAAAGGATAAGCTGGTTATCGGAGGAATAGAGCTTGACGACAAATCCAAACAGGTCACACTTGATGGAGAAGTTATGCCCCTCACCCCAACGGAGTATGACATCCTGAAACTTCTTATGCAGAATGTGGGAAAGGTATTTTCTACAAAAGAAATATACAGGGCAGTGTGGAAGGAGGATCCTATGGGAGCGGAAGGATCTGTTGCAGTACACATAAGACATCTTAGAGAAAAGATAGAGATAAATCCTTCAGACCCAAGATATATAAAGGTTATCTGGGGAAGAGGTTATAAAATGGAGGTACAATAGTGGATAAGGCGATTTATAAGATACGAGGAAATGTGTTCTTTAAACTTGGAATATATATTCTTGTGGCGGTGCTGGCATATGGAACGCTGTATACAGGCGGTCTGGTGCTGCAGGGAAGCTACCTTGGAGTGTACAGTGATGATGATCAGGGCGCTACGCCGTATGAGAGGCTTGTAAATGATTATGTGGAGGACACAAATTATGCGCTTACCGAAAAGGTGAATGCTTACATCCAGGATACAAGGTCGCAGCTGGAAAGCATTACAACATATAGTCAGCTCGTGAGCGCCGATCATAACGGAGATAAGGTTATAACCGCGGCTGATGTTTTCCGGAGATTGACCAACGCGGATACAACATCTGCGATCAAGTCGTCATACTGGTATGCGGATATGAGCGAACGAGGCGATATCGGCTATATGCTGACGGCAGCCTGCAGTGATGATGCAAATGCAAATACTGGAAAGATAAAAGTAACGACCGGAAATATAAAGCTGATAAATGACGAAGCTCGACTGGACGACAATATATATACGAACGATTATGACAGCACGATAGAAGTGCCTGTTAAAAGATATATTGTGTTTAACAATCTAGGTGATATGGAACAGGGGGAGCAGTATATCAATGCCCTGCTGTGGGAGAACGATCCATATTATGACGAATACACGTATAATGAAGAAAATGACGAAAATGATACTGTGGAGAATGATACAGATTCTGTATTGACAGCGGATGGCAAGTCTATCACCACACAGGATATCATGTATGGCGATTATTACCCGAGTTCAGTTGAAAAACTGTATTTTGACGACACAGACGAGATTGGCAGTTCATCTGGGAATGGCTACTGTCTTGTGCTAAGCTATGATGCATATTCATTTATAAATATCACGGGAAAGTGCTATGTGGATGTGGAGGCTGCTGTAGACAACATCAAAGCGTCAAATCCAGAAATGGTCCAATACATTGGAGTATGGAATACGAAGAGTAAGGGGATACTGGCAGGATTTGCAGTTGTGTTGCTGCTGTGCATCGTCATGTCAATATTTTCAATGGTCAACGCCGGCGTAAAGACAGGGAAGGAGACGATAACACTCGGTAGATTTGAGAGGGCTCCGACGGAGCTTGTGCTGGCTATGGTAGTATGCTCTGTTGCAGCAGCAGTAGGGATCTGCGTTGAAAGCGGTATTGCATCCATGTGTGTGAATCAGTATAGGAACTACACATTTGAATCAGAAAATATATTTGTATCAGAAAATATACAGTACATTGCGTTTCTGGTGCCGGTGGCATGTCTATATTCTGTGGCATTGTTTTTCTTTAATAATATAGTCGCTAAGGTGAAGGCGGGAACATTTTTGGCAGACTGCCTGATAGTCCGCGCACTGAAGTGGATAGCAAGAAAGACGAAAGCTTGTTTCAGGTATGTGAAAAGTCATATGTCCCTGACGCAGAAGGGCGTATGGGCTTATATATGTATAACTATAGTAGAGATAATTTTTGTGGCGATCCTGGCAGCAGGCAGCATGAGAGGCCTTCTTTGGGTGGTGATTTATATCGTTTTAAAATGGCTGTGCATAGTCGGAATAGTGGCATATTTCATACAGACACAGGAGTTATACAAATGCGCAAAGGAGATGGCGGAGGGCAATCTGGACAGGAAAGCGGACACAAGCAAGATGTTCTGGGTATTCCGTGCACACGGTGAACATCTCAACCAGATAAGTGACGGCATGTCAAAGGCCGTTGAGGCCAGAATGAAGAGCGAGCATTTGAAGACGGAACTCATAACAAATGTATCTCACGATATAAAGACCCCGCTTACATCCATAATCAACTATGTAGATCTGCTGCAGAAGGATGATATGGATGAGAAGACAAGACAGGAATATATAGAAGTTCTCTCAAGGCAGTCCGCGAGACTGAAAAAACTCATAGAGGATCTGGTTGAGGCATCCAAGGCATCCACCGGCAATATCCAGATAAACTGGGCAGAGATAGATGCAAATATGCTGCTTGAACAGGCTGTTGCAGAATATGAGGATAAACTTGCAAATGCCGGGCTTAAGGTCGTATTCACAAGATCAGAGGTGCCGGCAGTCATAAGGGCTGATGGACAGCATCTGTGGAGAGTGTTTGACAATCTCCTTGCCAATATAAGCAAATACGCAATGCCTGGAACCAGAGTGTATGCATCCGTGATCCATGAAACTGGTTCAGTGAGAATTGAGTTCAAGAACATCTCCAGAGAGGCTTTAAATGTGTCAAGTGATGAGCTTATGGAGAGATTTGTCCGTGGGGACAGTTCGCGAAATACAGAGGGCAGCGGCTTGGGACTTTCTATAGCAAACAGTCTTTGCACACTTATGAGGGCTGATTTTAAGCTGAGCATAGATGGGGATCTGTTCAAGGCAGTTATAGAGTTCAAAGATAAAAACATAAAAGCAGACGCATAAAAACATATGCATAAAAGTAGGACATGTATAAACTGGAAGGATTATTATACAAAAGTAATTTATCTTGATTTGGTTTATCTTGATTTACTGCAATTCGTTATTGACAACTAATTTATGTTAGTGCATACTAACCTTGGCGATAATATTATCAATTAGCAATTGGATTTGTTTGAGACTATTTCAAGGAGGCGTGTATGATGACTGACAATAAAACAGTGACGGACAAGAAGAATATAGATGATACAGGTATCCAGCGAACAGCGATGCAGAAGGAGATCGTTATCAGCAGACTGAGAGAGCGTGGCTGCAGGATAACAAGACAGAGAATGATACTTCTGGATATAATCCTTGGGGAGGAATGCTCGTCCTGTAAGGAGATATATTATAAAGCGGCAAAGCAGGACAGCAAGATCGGTTCGGCTACAGTGTACAGAATGGTGAATACACTGGAGGATATTGGGGCGATCAACAGAAAAAATATGTATAAGGTTGCCTGCGGAGAAAGCTGTGGAATAGAGGATGCCTGTGTCATCGAGCTTGATGATTCATCGAGCATAGAATTGTCGGCAAAAGAATGGAACCGTATAATAAGAGCAGGGTTGATGGCTGGTGGCTATATTGAGAATCAGGCAGTTACAGGTGTAAGTGTAAAGCCGTGCGGATGCGGTACTTGTTGTTAGAGACGAAGGAGATGAGTAAAAATGGGTGGAACGATACTTGTTATATGCATACTGCTGCTTATAGTTGTAGGCGCGGTTATCAGTTCTGCAAAGCATTTTAAAGGAGAGGGCGGCTGCTGTGGTGGTGGCGGCTTTGTGAAGATTAAAGGTGACAAGATAAAAAAAGTTGTGGCTGTAAAAACCATTTATATAGAGGGCATGCACTGCGGCAACTGTTCGGCGAGGGTGCAGAATGCACTCAACAGTTTGGAGAATGTGAACGCAAAAGTTGATCTGAAGAAACAGAAGGCTGTCGTAAAGCTTGGAAGAGAGGCTACGGATGATGAACTTATAAGATGCGTGGAGAAAGCCGGATACACTGTGAAAAATATAGCTTGATAGGGTTTTTGAAAAATTAATTTGAGAAAATTGTAAAAAATTTTCAAAAAAATGTTGGCAATTTAGCTTTGATGTGGTATTATCCATATTGTTGTGAGAAACACAGCAGATAAGCGCGAGTGGCTCAGCGGTGGAGCATCTCCTTGCCAAGGAGAGGGTCGCGGGTTCGATTCCCGTCTCGCGCTCTTTCTTATTAATTCACAGTCAGGATTTTTCTCCTGGCTTTTTTTGTGCCATAAATCAATGATTGCCTACATTGGTAATAAAATTTAATATATTTTTACTATTGAATAAATGGAATGTAGTGATATAATCAATCACAATCGTTTAGTATTAGATATTAGTTGAATAATGGTAATAAATGTAAATTTAAAATGAATAATTTAGAAATTTGCAAAATAAAAATAATTGTTTATGAGGTAATATGTAAGTTATGAAAGAAAGACTTAAGAATTTTCATCATTCGGCAGTTTTCATCTGCCTGATCCTGGCGATTGTGCTGGATGTCGTTCTAGAAGCACTTGGAAGACATTCGTTATTCAAAGCGGTGGAATATGTATGGAATCAGCCATTGATCTTTTTATATAATTGTTCCATTATTTTCTTTACCCTGACGCTTTCGCTGCTTATGAGAAAGAGAATTTTTGGATATTGTGTTATTTCATTTGCCTGGCTGATACTGGGTATAACCAACTGTATAGTTCTTGGATTTAGAATAACACCATTCTCAGCCATAGATATGCTGATGGCAAGAAATACGATAACTATCATAGACAAATATTTTGATGTTTGGCAGATAGTTCTCATTGCAGCCCTGCTCTTTGTTGCACTTGCGGGAGTGATCATATTGTTCATAAAGTCACCAACTGTTACGGGCAACATATACAGGACGAGGACCACGGTGTTCATAGTGGCAACGTTCTTCTGTGTAATGTTGTTCACCAAGATAGCCCTTAATGCACAGACTATATCGGACAATTTTGCAAATCTTGCAACGGCGTATAACAATTATGGATTTGTATATTGTTTCTCCAACAGTGTTGTGGATGTCGGGATCGGACAGCCGAGCGATTACAGCGAGGATAAGATGCTGGAGATAAAGGATGATCTGGACAGCGTAGGTACAACAGATTCAACTCTGGGTAAGGATAAGCCAAATGTGATATTTGTGCAGCTTGAGTCGTTCATGGATCCGTCCTATGTGAAGTATCTCACATTCAATGAGAATCCTATACCGAACTTCACAAAGCTGAAGGAGGAGTGTACGTCAGGATTCTTGACGATGCCTGCCATTGGCGCAGGTACAGCCAATTCTGAGTTTGAGGTGTTGTCGGGGTTCAATGTGGCATATTTTGGCGCAGGAGAGTATCCATATAAGACGATTCTGGGCAAACAGACCATAGAGACGATGGCTACACAGCTCAAGCTTGACGGATATTCAACACATGCAATGCATAACCATGACGGTACATTCTATGACAGATACAAAGTATACAAGAATATGGGATTTGACACATTTACACCGATGGAGTATATGTATAATCTGCATCTCACTCAGAAAAACTGGGAGAAGGATGATGTTCTGACTGGTGAGATCATGAAGACTCTCACCTTCACTACGTCTAGGGATTTCATCTTTACGGTTAGTGTTCAGGGACATGGAAGATATCCTTCTGAACTTGATGAGGAGAATTACAGCTATCCGATAAGGGTTGCCGGAACAGGCGATGAGGCTCTTGATACGCAGTGGACATATTATTGTAATCAGCTGCACGAGATGGATGAGTTTATAGGACAGATCATAGAGCGTCTTAAGCTCTTCAATGAGCCTGTGGTGCTTGTAATGTATGGAGACCATCTGCCGGGATTTGAACTCACAGATGATGATGTAGAGAACGGTAACCTTTACCAGACAGAGTACTTTGTGTGGAGCAATATGGATAACTTCCCAGTGGAGGATGAGGACCTGGCAGCATATCAGCTCAGCACAAAGGTGTTTGATATGCTGGGATTTGAGAAGAGCTATGTTCAGAAGTTCCAGTCCAAGTATAAGCCTGGCGATGAGAACTACGATGATGAGCTTGAGAACATAGAGTATGATATGCTTTATGGCAAGAGATATATGTATCCTGACGGCTGGCCATATGAACCGACAAATATGAGATATGGAATAGAAAAGATCAGCATATCTCACGTGGAAAAGGGAATATATTTACCACCTGCGGATGAGACGGAAACCGGTCAGACAACGGAGGAGCAGGAAAGTACAGAGATATCGGCTGGGGCTCAGGCAGATACCGTTGAACAACTTCAGGGTTATTATATCCATGGAAGAAATTTCAATGAGTGTACATTTGTGTGGCTGGATGATGCATTTCTCAGTGAGACGATATATATAGACAGAAATACATTGTTTCTCCCAAGAAATCAGGCATTTGATGCTGGACAGGAGATATCTATAGCTCAGGTGGGCGACGACAGTATTGACTTTGGCGTTGAGGATACTTACGTGTATCCGGGAGACCCTGCTGATCCTGATGTAATAGAGACAAATGTAGGAACGGAGTCTGTAATATCCACAACAGAGAAGTGACAGATAGGTGGCAGACAGAACTTCCTTGACAAGCAGTTTATAATTTGTTAGCATGTTTAAAAAGTAACATCACCCAACGCGATAAGTGTTGGGTGATGTGTTTTCTCTATAAAGGCAGATTGAGACAGATAATAAGCACGGCAAGTGCATTTATTATAATATTTTACAGAAAGAGAGATAAGAAAATGGGTAAGATTATTGGCGAAGGAATTACATTTGATGACGTTTTATTGGTACCTGCTTATTCAGAGGTATTACCAAATGACGTAGACCTTACAACACAGCTGACACAGAAGATTAAGTTGAATATTCCTCTTATGAGTGCTGGTATGGACACAGTTACAGAGCACAGAATGGCAATAGCCATGGCTCGTCAGGGTGGTATCGGAGTTATTCATAAGAATATGACGATCGAAAAACAGGCAGAGGAAGTTGACAAGGTAAAGCGATCAGAGAACGGTGTAATATCAGATCCATTTTATTTATCTCCAGAGCATACACTTGCTGATGCAGATGAACTCATGAGCAAGTTCAGGATCTCAGGCGTACCGATCACAGAGAATGGAAAACTTGTAGGTATTATCACAAACCGTGATCTCAAGTTTGAGAAGGATTACACCAAGAAGATCAAGGAGTCAATGACATCAGAGGGACTTGTCACAGCCAAGGAAGGAATCACACTTGATGAGGCAAGAGAGATTCTTGGAAAGGCACGTAAGGAGAAACTCCCTATCGTTGATGATGACTTCCATCTCAAGGGACTTATCACAATAAAGGATATAGAGAAACAGATTAAGTATCCATATTCAGCACATGATGCTCAGGGAAGACTTCTCTGCGCAGCAGCAGTTGGATGTACAGCCAACATTCTCGACAGAGTTGCAGAGCTTGTATCAGCAAAAGTTGATGCCATAGTTATAGATACAGCACATGGACATTCAGCAAACGTTCTGAGAACATTCAAGATGGTTAAGGAGAAGTATCCAGACCTTCAGGTTATCGCAGGTAACGTAGCGACAAGATCTGGTGCACAGGCCATGATAGATATGGGTGTAGATGCAGTTAAGATCGGTATCGGACCGGGTTCCATATGTACAACAAGAGTTGTTGCTGGTATCGGTGTTCCACAGATCACTGCTATCATGCAGGCATATGATGCTGCTATGAACGCGGGAATCCCAGTTATCGCAGATGGCGGAATCAAGTATTCAGGAGACATCACAAAGGCTCTTGCAGCCGGTGCTAATGTATGTATGATGGGAAGTCTGTTTGCAGGAACAGATGAGGCACCTGGTGATTTTGAGCTTTATCAGGGACGTAAGTATAAGGTATACAGAGGCATGGGCTCTATAGCAGCTATGGAGAATGGCTCTAAGGACAGATATTTCCAGGAGAACGCAAGAAAGCTTGTTCCAGAGGGAGTTGAAGGTCGTGTTGCATACAAGGGATCACTTGAGGATACAGTATTCCAGCTTATAGGTGGTCTTCGTTCAGGTATGGGTTACTGTGGTGCCAAGAATATCGAGGAGCTTCATGAGAAGGCAGAGTTCGTAAAGATCTCAGCAGCATCACTCAAGGAGAGCCATCCACACGACATCCACATTACAAAAGAAGCACCAAACTACAGTGTAGAGTAATATCGCAGACGCTGCGCGAAGCGCCTTTCATGCGTCTGCACAATATATATCATAAGGAGGACCCGCTTAACATGTGGCAAGTTTGGAAAAACTTGCCATGTAGCCCCAGCCATCGCCGGAGGCGATTATGCATGGCTGGGGTTCTATGGCGGGAGATTCCTTATGATGCAAGCAGACGCCGCGCGAAGCGCCTTTCATGCGTCTGCACAATAGACGATAAAAGGACATATATAAAGCAGATGTTTCATAGGGTGGAACAATTACTAAGAAACATTTGATTTGTATGTGTCCTTTTTTCTTGACACAATATTCTAATGTGAGATAATGGAGAATAGGTGTTTTAGAAAAGAGGTGTTTAGACATTTATGAAGGTTACTAACCCAGGTAAAAAGGACCTTGAACAGCTCGTGATACTTGAAAATGAGACATTTCCTACCGCTGAAGCTGCCAGCAGGGAGTCCATAGAGCGGAGATTAAAAACGCACAGAGAGACTTTCTGGGTGCTGAAAAAAAGTGGAAGAATAATTGCCGGCATAAATGGCATGACTACTAATGAAAGAGATTTGTGTGATGCCATGTATGCGGGGGAAGAGTTATATGATAAAAAAGGAAGCTGGCTGATGATATTTGGCGTGTCAACACTTCCTGAGTATCAGCATAATGGTTATGCATCAAAGGTGATGCACGAGGTTGTTCAGGAGGCTGCAAGATGCAAGCTGGATGGAGTTGTATTGACATGTAAGGAGAACATGATTCCTTTTTATGCACAGTTTGGATTTGTGGATGAGGGGGTGTGCGATTCGCAGCACGGCGGTGCTGTATGGCATCAGATGAGGCTGGAGAAAAGCAATATAAAACGTGACTATAAAAGTGAGGTACTTGATTGTATAGTCACAGTTGTGATAGCAGCAGTATTGGCATTCCTGATCGGGCATTTTGTGATACTGAATTGCAACGTACCAACGGGATCTATGCTTGAGACTATACAGCTTGACGACAATATCATAGGCAGCAGGCTTACATATAAGTTTTCTGATCCGGAACGTGGTGATATAGCGATATTCAGGTGGCCGGATGATGAGAATGAGATATACATCAAGAGAATAATTGGGCTTCCTGGTGATAAGGTTGAGATAAAGGATGGAAAGGTGTATATAAATGGCAGTGATACTCCACTGAAGGAGGACTATCTGAGCGAAGGCATGTACACGGATTCTGGATCTAGGGAAGTCTATGATGTTCCGGAGGACTGTTATCTTATGCTCGGGGATAACAGAACCAATTCAGCTGATTCCAGATTCTGGACAAATACATATGTAAAGCGGGAGAAGATACTTGCTAAGGCTGAATTTATATATTATCCGTTTTCACAGATAAAATGGCTCGGCAGCGGGGCAGAATATTAATGGCGTGTCTTTGGCTACGATCAGAGGAGATGGTTACATGGGTGGATATACACATAAAGTGAGATTTGATATGCATTGTCATACAGCTGAGGGTTCGCCTGATGCAAAAGTAAAGATAGTTGATTATACTCAGTTGTTAAAGCAGCGTGGATTTCATGGGATGCTTGTCACTGATCACGATTCATATAATGGCTTCAGGGCATACTTGAGTCAGAAGGAAAAAGTTAAGGATTTTATTGTCCTGAGAGGAATAGAATACGATACATTTGACTATGGACATTTTCTTATAGTATTGCCATCTGATACGCCTGAGGAAGTTTATGAACTGTTTGAGCATAGAGGAATGGCACTTATCAGAGTAATATGGCTTGTGCATGAGTGTGGTGGGATAATAGGTCCGGCACATCCGTTTGGAGAAAAGTTCATGAGCTTTGGCAGTACGAGAAGGCTGGGAATGATCGAGCATCGGCTGTATGCACAGCACTTTGATTTTATAGAGGGTTATAATTGCTGTGAGTCGGACAAGAGGAATAAGATGGCTAGAAGGCTGGCAGCTTATTATGACATACCGGTTTTCGGTGGAAGTGATGCCCATAAGGAGAATTGTGTAGGGCTGGCGGGAACATATCTGCCAGAGAATATATGCACTGAGGATGACCTGATAAATTATATAAATGACGGAAATCATCCTGAGGTTGGCGGAAGAAGATATCCGAAGACACTGAAGGACAAGATCGGACCTGCCGGTAAATTCTTGACATATGGTTTTTATTTATATAATATATATGGCGCATTCAGAAATTATCCTGCTAGATGCCGTGCATATTTTGCGGCATCGGCAAAGCTGAAGGCTAAAAGAAAAAGTAACTGTTCAGACAGGGGACTGGGCAGCAAAAAATAAAAGCAAAAACAGAAAGGGAGATTATGAATAAGAAGGAAAGAAGTAATTTTACGGGGACGCTGGGCTTTGTTATGGCAGCAGCGGGAAGCGCGGTAGGACTTGGAAATATATGGAGATTCCCATATCTTGCGGCAAAGGACAACGGTGGTGTGTTTATACTTGTGTATATAATACTTGCACTTACATTTGGATTCACACTGCTCACAACAGATATTGCAATAGGAAGAAAGACTCAGCAGGGACCGCTCACAGCTTATGGTCTTATACATAAGAAGTGGAAATGGCTTGGCGGTCTGGCATGGATCGTACCGGTCATAATCCTTCCATATTACTGTACTATCGGAGGATGGGTTCTGAAGTATATGACAGCATATTTTACAGGTCAGACAGAGGCTGCCACTGGTGATGGTTATTTCACCGGTTTTATAACAGCCCAGACTGCGCCTATAGTATTTGCACTTATATTCCTTACGGCCACAGGCGTTGTCGTATTCTGTGGTGTTGAAAAGGGAATAGAGAAGTTTAGCAAGGTGCTCATGCCAATATTGGTACTTCTTATAATTGGAATTTCAATCTACTCATTGACGATCAAGCATACTGGTGATGATGGTACGATCAGAACAGGATTTGATGGACTGAAGGTATATTTGATTCCTGATTTTAAGGGAATGACATTCAGGGATATCTTCATGGTTGTCATGGATGCCATGGGACAGCTATTCTTCTCGATAAGTGTCGCCATGGGTATCATGGTTGCATATGGCTCATATGTTAAGAATGATGTTAACCTTATGAAGTCGATCAATCAGATAGAGATATTTGACACGGCTGTGGCATTTCTTGCTGGTCTGATGATAGTCCCTGCGGTGTATGTGCTCTCTGGAACGGAAGGTATGTCAGCGGGCCCTGGACTTATGTTTATATCACTGCCAAAGGTATTCAACGCCATGGGTAAGGTCGGAACAGTCATCGGAGCCCTGTTCTTCATCATGGTTACATTTGCGGCGATCACATCCTCAGTATCGGTCATGGAAGCGATAGTGTCAGGACTTATGGATAAGTTCCATCTCACGAGAAAGAAGAGTGCGGTCATAACAACTGTATATGCGGTTGTCGGAATGTTGGTCGTATGTTTCGGTTACAACATATGGTACTTTGAGCTCAAGCTTCCAAATGGAGCTACAGCCCAGATCCTAGATGTGATGGATTACCTGAGTAACAACATCTTCATGCCGCTTGTGGCTATCCTGTCATGTATACTTATCGGCTGGGTAGTAAAGCCTAAGACGGTTATAGACGAGGTTACAAGAAATGGCGAGAAGTTTGGAAGAAAGAAACTCTATATTGTCATGGTAAAGTTTGTGGCACCAATATTGCTTGCGTTGTTACTCCTCCAGTCATTTGGAATCGACTTTGTACAGTTTGTTACGAATCTGTTCAAATAGAACAATATAGTTTATAATGTAGAGGCATTTGTCATGTGAGTGATGAATGTCTCTATATTTTTTTCGTATGGAATGTCGTTTGCAGGATACTTATACCGAGTTTAATGGGAGAATGATGTATGAACAACAGGGATGGTTTGATATATCTTGCCCCGATGGAGGGGATAACAGGATATATATACAGGAATGCACACCACAAATATTTTGGCGGCGTTGACAAATACTTTATGCCGTTCATTGCCCCGGCGAAAGGACGACCACTCAGAAACAGAGAGTTAAGGGATGCTGCCGGAAAACAATCAGGGGATAAATGTGGTGCCGCAGCTTCTGACCAACAGCGGTGAGGGATTTGTGAAGGCGGCAAAGTTTTTAAAGAAACTTGGATACGGTGAGGTGAATATCAACCTTGGATGTCCATCAAAGACTGTAGTAACAAAGTATAAAGGTTCAGGTCTGCTGTATGATACAGAGAGACTTGACAATTTCTTGTATGAAGTGTTTGCCGCTGGTGTGATGGATGTGTCTATAAAGACCAGAATAGGAAGAGACAGTTCTGCGGAGTTTGAGGATATAATAGATATATATAAGAAGTATCCTGTGAGTGAACTTATAATACATCCGCGTGTACAGACGGACTTCTATAAGAATACGCCAAACATGGAAGTGTTTGCCGAAGGTGTGGCTGCGTATGGAAGAACAGATACAGTGTGCTACAACGGAGATATAAACAGTGTGGCGGATTATGAGAGGTTCATCGGTAATTACCCTGATATAATGAAGGTTATGATAGGCAGGGGAATGATCGCTGACCCTTGTCTTGCAGAGCGGATAAAGAGCACTGCTACTGGCAGGGCATATGACTGGAACAGATTCTTTACATTCCATGATGAGCTGTACAATAATTATTGTGAGTCGGATGTGGGCAGGGGTAACACGATGTTCAAGATGAAGGAGCTGTGGGCTTACTGGTCGAGGCTGTTCGTTGATATGGAAGGAGCTGAGAGGGCTCTTAAGAAGATTCGGAAGACGAGAGATAATGGTGAGTATGAGGCGGCAGTCAGGGTGCTGGCTGCACTGTGCAGATAGGAGATGATATCATGGGATGTCTTGGAAATTGTATATGGTTTTTATGTGGCGGAATACTGAGCGGAATTTCATGGGTGGCAAGCGGGGTGCTATGCTGTATAACGATAATAGGAATTCCACTTGGGATGCAGTGCTTTAAATTTGCGGGACTTGCATTCTTCCCATTTGGAAAGGAGATCGTGTATGGAGGTGGTGTTGGCTCACTGATAGCGAATATCATATGGCTGCTCTGCTGTGGCATACCTATGGCGATAGAGAACGCCTGTTTTGGGCTGCTGCTTTGCATAACGATAATCGGTATTCCGTTTGGGCTTCAGTTCTTTAAGATTGCGAAGCTGGCGCTCATGCCGTTTGGTGCAGAGATTGTAGGATGATGATGGGAATATACATAAATATAGTTGACAGAACCTGAATCACTAGAATATAATAATGTGGCGTTAGATATTTGCTGACGCCATATAGAAGGCAATGACGAAGAGAAGTAGCATAGATTATCGCCCACAGAGAGCCGGTGGTGGTGGGAGTCCGGCGGAGTGAATATATGTGAATAACACTTTACCAGCCGCAAGCTGAAAGACATAGCCCATAGCGGGATGCGTGTTATATGTCGAGTAGGGGAGCCGTAGCTGCACGATACGCAGAGAGGTCATGAACAAGGTGACTGAGAGGGACTGGGGTGCGATGATGTATTTATAAGATCGCAGAACAGTAAATCAGGTGGTACCGCGGACATTAGAGCAGACAAGTAACCGACATGGAATTTGAGAGAGCTTATGTTCGTCCTGAATATTTGCATATGTATATGTGCATCTGATTCAGGATGAACATAAGCTTTTTCTATTTGCAAGAAAAATAATAGCCGGTGCGTAATCCTGAAAAAGTCGATGTGGATATAAAGCCACAGGCAAATAGTAAAGAAAAGGAGAGAACAGATGACAATCGAGAACATTTATCGTAACAGAACAATGAACGAGATCACTGAGGGCGATGTGGGACAGACACTTAAGGTTGCCGGATGGGTAGAGAATATCCGTGACCATGGTGGAGTATCATTTATCGATCTGCGTGATATGTATGGAGTGCTCCAGGTGGTAATGAGAGACACATCACTTCTTGACGGAATAACAAAGGAGGACTGTGTATCCATCGAGGGTATCGTTGAGCACAGAGATGAGGAGACATACAACCCAAAGATCCCTACAGGTACTATCGAGCTTGAGGCGAAGACCGTAGAGATACTTGGTAAGGTATATAAGCAGATTCCATTTGAGATTCAGACATCCAAGGAGACACGTGAGGATGTGAGACTCAAGTACAGATATCTTGACCTTAGAAACAAAAAGGTTAAGGACAACATGATATTCAGAAGTCAGGTCATCAGCTACCTTCGTCAGAAGATGACTGAGATGGGATTCCTTGAGATCCAGACACCTATCCTCTGCGCTTCATCACCTGAGGGCGCAAGAGATTACATCGTGCCATCAAGAAAGTTCAAGGGCAAGTTTTATGCACTTCCACAGGCACCTCAGCAGTACAAGCAGCTTCTTATGGTATCAGGATTTGACAAGTACTTCCAGATAGCTCCTTGTTTCAGAGATGAGGATGCAAGAGCAGACCGTTCACCTGGTGAGTTCTACCAGCTTGACTTTGAGATGAGCTTTGCAACACAGGAGGACGTATTCAAGGTTGGAGAGGAAGTCCTCTCAGCAACATTTGAGAAGTTTGCACCTGAGGGCGCAGTGGTTACACAGGCTCCATATCCTATCATCAGCTACAAGCAGGCTATGCTTGAGTTCGGTACAGATAAGCCTGACCTCAGAAACCCACTCAGAATAATAGATCTCACAGATTTCTTCCAGAGATGTACATTCAAGCCATTCCATGGCAAGACAGTGCGTGCCATCAATGTACACAAGAAACTTTCAAAGGGACAGCATGAGAAGATGCTCAAGTTTGCACAGAGCATCGGCATGGGCGGTCTTGGATATCTGGAGATCCTTGATGATATGTCATACAAGGGACCTATCGACAAGTTCATTCCTGATGATATGAAGGGTGAGATCGCAGAGCGTGCAGGCCTTACGGCTGGAGATACTATCTTCTTCATCGCAGATACGCCTGAGCTTGCAGCGTCATTTGCAGGACAGATCAGAGTTGAGCTTGGCAACAGACTTGACCTCAACGAGAAGAACGCATTCCGTTTCTGCTATATAAATGACTTCCCAATGTACGAGTACGACAAGGAGAGCAAGAAGATCATCTTCACACACAATCCGTTCTCAATGCCACAGGGCGGACTTGAAGCATTAAACACAAAAGAGCCGTCAGAAATCCTTGCATACCAGTATGACATTGTATGTAACGGTGTTGAATTATCATCAGGTGCAGTTAGAAATCACGATATGGAAATCATGGTCAAGGCGTTTGAGATCGCAGGATACACAGAGGATGATCTGAAGGAGAAGTTCGGAGCACTCTACAATGCATTCCAGTTCGGAGCACCACCTCATGCAGGTATGGCTCCTGGTGTGGACAGAATGATCATGCTCCTTAGAAATGAGGAGAACATCAGAGAGGTCATTCCATTCCCAATGAATGGAAATGCACAGGATCTTATGTGTGGAGCACCTGGCGAGGTTACAGAGCAGCAGCTCCGTGAGGTTCACATTAAGGTTAGACAGTAATTTAGATAGACGGACGGCACTTGTGATTTTTAGACTCGAATATGAAGACATATATACAAACACATTCAGCTACTCTCACTTCAGCTGGCTTACATCTGCGTGATGTTTCATCCGCGATAAGGGCGCTGCGGCTTTCACATCAGCAGGTAAGCGCTGAAGATCGGTCGCTTTCACTATCGTTTGTATATATGTTTCATATTCTTCGTCAGAAAACTACAAGTGCCTGTTTTTATTGCGAGGAGGTTTTTATGGCGGGATATCTTATCAAGGATACGACCAGACAGGAGCGGGAGCAGATAGTTGCCGATTCTCTGGGAAATATAGATGCTTATTGTGACGGATGTATGTGTGGTATCACAGAGATGTACCAGGAGTATATTGATGGGAAGAAGGAACTCCGTGAGATCAATATGGAGTTCAATGCGAGATATGTCCGGGATGAGGATATGGATGGACGGAAGTAGAGAATGCGTGCTAGAACTTATTAAGATTATGTGAGTGGAAATAAAGTCTGGGACATGTTAACATGAACATACAGCAGATCAGCAATAACGTTGATAAACCATAATCTGAAAAATATAAAGGGAGAATTGTATGAGGATAAGAAGAGGGATAGTGATATGTGCTGCGATTATATCCATCATGGCATGTACGGCTTGTGGCAATTCAGGCGAGGGTGTTTCAGGTGCTAATGGAAATGCGACATCCACGGGGGAGAATTCCACAGGGATGGATAGGGGAGTCATTGAGCAGCCGCAGGTAATGTATAATGGAAAAATGTATTATTATTTTGCAACGGGGAGAGATGAGGCTTTACCGGAAGGTTATGAGGGTGCAGGTGTGATCGATACAGTTGACAGAAGTGATCCGCCGACAAAGAATTATTCGGCAGCGGGGATCGATCTCAAGATTGGACAGGAAATATACATCAGTAAAGAAGAAAAGAATGTCATATATCTAAAATATGACAGTGGATATGCGCGGTTTGAGAGAAGACCGGAGGAAGTGGCAGCGGAAGAAGAGGCAGATAAGCAGGCAGCAGAAGAAGAAAAGAAAACAGGGGAGGAGAATAAAGATATGGCAGATAATTATGGGGAATATGACGAAGATGGATTTGGAGAAGATGGAGAATTCGACTTTGACAGTATATTAGGAATAGATCAGCTTGATCTGAACTATGAGGCACATGTCGCTGGATTTGACGGAGAGAGCTTTTTATATAGTGTGTATTTTGACGGCGGTGTGACAGATGAGAAAGCAGAAGAGATCCAGCAGGTGATGTCGGATTATTCTTCACAAAATGGTGATGAAGAAAACTATATGGGGTATATTGATGTATATAAGGGTGAAGACCAGATAATGATATATCTTGACCTTGGCGGTGTATCAGAAGAAAATTGCAACATGGCGGTAACAGGTATACTGAAAGCCCTCAATAGTGTAGCAGGAATAAAGAGTGTTATCATAAATGAAGAGATGTAGAATACCATTCTGTGGAGATCGGGAGTGATGACGGCAATCCAGGAACAGAAAATGCATACAAGAATGGTGGATTTGAGATGTGATAAGCGGAGGCGCAAATAAAATGGCAGAAAAGACTATTTTATTAGTTGAGGATGATAAGGCTCTTGCAATGGGGACAGTGTTCGTACTTGAGGCAGAGGGATATAAAGTAAAGCATGCGATGAATATAAAGTCGGCCAGATCACTTATGGGAGAGATTGTAGACCTTATATTGTTGGATGTCATGCTGCCGGATGGCAGTGGATATGATTTTTGCAGATATCTGAGAGATACTGGAGTAAGAATCCCGATAATATTCCTCACAGCTATGTCTGAGGAGATGAATATAGTGCAGGGACTTGAACTTGGGGCAGATGATTATGTTGCCAAACCATATAGACTTAAGGAACTGCTTTCAAGGATCTCCGCAAATCTCAGACGATATGATATGTCCGGGAAAGGCGTCTGTGATGTGTACACTTTTGGAAATCATAGGTTTGTAATATCGGAATTCAGGTTGTATGAGGGTGATAAGCTCATAGATTGTACGCAGAATGAGCTGAGACTTTTAAAGGAACTTGTGGCAAATGAGGGAATCGTACTTTCACGGGCGACTCTGCTTGACAGACTATACGATGTGGATGGCGTACTGATCGATGACAATACGCTTTCGGTGTATATGAAAAGGCTCAGAACAAAATTGAGAGATGATGCTTCTTGTATAGAGACTGTGCGAGGCGTAGGATACAGGTTCTGCAGAAATTCAGGGGACAACAACAGGGATTAACAGATGAAGAGTTCGTATGAGAGAAAGAAATATATATACAGCTTTGTATGGATAGGTTTTGTATCAATTGTGATACTTGCTGTGTGGCTGTATATTGCATTTGGCGGGAATGTACTATATACGGTCATATCTACAGTGATGATAGCGGCAGCGCTGGTGATATCAGGCATAGCAGGTTACAGGCGCATGGATGAAGTGTACAGTGAGGTTGAGAATATATCTGAAAAGATGGTGAAGGTGATGGATTCTCCTGACGTTGTTACTGAGGAGGAATTCAGGCAGGGAACCATTGGTATATTATATACGAATTTTTATAAGATGGTGTCTTTTCTGCGGGAGAGCAGGGAAAAGGAGCTCTCAGAGAAAATATTTCTCAGAGATATAATATCAGATATATCGCACCAGCTTAAGACCCCGCTTGCCTCACTCAATATATTCGTGGATATGTTGCTGGATGATAAGGTCACAGATCCCGATAGGAAAAGACAGGTGCTTACAGAGGCTCGGAATCAGCTTTCAAGGATGGAGTGGATGGTGCTGTCCCTGCTTAAGCTTGCACGTATTGAGGCAGGAGCGATAGTATTTCAGAAACAGAGCTGGAATATGGATGTCATCTGTGCACAGGCTGCGGATGGAGTGCGTTATCTGACTGATAAGAGAGAGCAGAAGGTTGTCATAAAGTGTGATAGTAACATAAAGCTGGACTGTGACGGAGACTGGCTGACAGAGGCAATCATCAATCTGCTCAAGAATGCTTCGGACTATTCTGAAAATGGGACGGAGATCGATCTCAGCGTGGAACAGAATGATCTGTTTGCGAGAATATATGTCATGGATCATGGAATGGGAATTCCGGAGAGCGAACTTCCAAATATATTTAAAAGGTTTTACAGAGTGAACCAGGAGGTCAATCCTAACAGTGTGGGAATAGGACTTTCCCTGACAAAATCCATTGTCGAGGGAATGGGTGGAAGAATAACAGTCAAGAGCGTGTTGAACGAGTATACATGTTTTGAGATCACGTTTGTACATATATAATATAATGACCTGTGGGGACGGAGGGGGCAGGTACCTCCGTCCCCGGAAAAGGTGTTATCTTACTAAACTGTAAGAAAAGAAAATCATATAGTCACTGAAAAGTAAGAAAGAGATGGTAAAGTATCATTATTGAATGAAGAGATGATGCATGCCATCTTTTTTGTGTGGCAGAATTTATACAGGGAGGAACTGAAGTGGGGGATTATAAAGATCTGGCAAAAAAGTATCTGAAGGCGAACAGGGGAAGAAGTCTTATCACTATCATAGGTGTGGTGATCACAGTGATAGTGTTGTATGGCGGACTTAATATTGCGTATTCTTATCTCCTTCATGCCCGGGATGAAGAGCGCAAAGACAGAGATTACGAGTTTGTGTTAATGGCGGAGAGCAGATCCCAGGCAGAGCAGATAGCAGCTGACGATATGATTGAGAAGGCATATATAGGCAGATATGAATATACTGATTGGCGTGGGGATTCACCAGATAAGGTGTTGTATAAGAATGCGATATACGCCACAGGAAATAATCCATACCGCATGGAACACAATATGAATGTTATTGCAGAAAAATATGATATAAATGCGGAGCTGAACGATGATCTGGCGCTGCTGTATTTTCAGGACGGAACGACAGACGGCTCCATGCTCATGGTAATTTTGTGGACAATACTTCTCATAGCGTATATATTTGCCATATTTGCAGTTGGGATCATCAGAAACACTGTACAGATGTTTATGATGGAGCAGATAAAGGATTATGGAATACTCAGATGTATTGGAGCAACCAAGGGACAGCTCAAGAGAATAGTATATCTAATGGGAGCATTGCTTGAGTGTATTGGAATACTTATAGGGATTATACTGGGGGGACTGATCACCATTGTAATTGGAGTGTTTACAGGAGTCAGTGCCGGATATCATCTGGTGCCGGTTATCCCTGTGCTCATCTGTTATCTTGGGGATCTGTATTTTGTTATGAGAGATAACTGTAAGGTCATTGTGAGCATGACACCTATAAGTGCTGTCAGAGGACAGTTCAGGATAAAAGCCGGCCGGATAAAGGATCGGGGCAGAGGGCTTATGGGCAGGATCTTTGGAATGGAAGGCGAATACGCAAGAAAAAGCGTACTCAGAAACCAAGGGAGATTCGTAAAGACGGTTGCTTCTCTTTCGGTAAGTATATCAGCGCTTATAGCAGTGATGAGTGTGGCGGGAACACTGGATAATGCTGTTGATTATTTAGACAGCAAATACGGACCATACCAGCTGTCCGTATATGACCTGCCTTCGCAGTTTCAGGACATTGATACCGTGGAGGCAGGACTTCCGGATGCAGAACACATGAGGAGGATTGCAGACAGCAGAAATGTCATATCTGCAAGAAAGGTGTATGAGACAAATGCATATGTGCCTGATGCGGAGGAGCTGTATTCAAGATTCACGGAAGATTATCTGAACAAAACTATGTACGGCGAAGTACTCAGCTCTACGAAAAAAAGATATGAAAAGGATCTATCGTCAGTGACCGCGCAGACTTCACTGTCGGCGATCAGATTCAGGGGATTCAATAAAGATGACCTCACAGATTTGAACCAATATCTGACGGATGGCACAGTGGATTTGAGCGACCGTGGAATACTGGTGGTGGCAGGTGGAAGTGCAGAGCATGATAACGAACTGTGGAATGGAGATATCACATATGAAACTCTGAATCATCTGCTGATGAATGATTATAAGGTTGGAGATACCATATCGATAGTAGATACGGCACTTCTGTTTTCGGAGACTCAGAAGGCTGTGGAAGATGCCGATAATGCAGTAAATGGCTGCGATAAGGCTGATCGGGGAACTGAAAAAAGAATGCATATAGCAAATGACGTGTATAACAGGCTTGTGGCGGAAGGCCGCTGTCACACATACACGGTGGAGGGAATCCTTGATATGGGTGATAAGGTTATCGGGGATGAAGGATTACAGATATACACAACTCTGGACAATTATTTTGCTGAGACCGGGTATACAGAAAATCAAATATCCGGAATGGAATATCAGATTGATTCGAATAAGATAACCAATGGGGAGATCGTCGATATACAGTCAGACATTTATACAGAAGACGGTATTTATGAGATGAATATGTATTTTGACAGTATGATTATGATCAAGGGCTTTAAGAGTATTAACAGAGTGATCCTGATGATAGCTGCTCTTGTGTTTGCACTTGGCGCAGTAAACATCATAAATGCAACAGCGGGCAATCTTCATATGAGACGGAAGGAATTTGCGCAGCTGAGGGTCATAGGAATGTCGAGAAAAATACTCTTAAAGACGGTTATGCTTGAGGGAATCATGGCGGTAGCACTTGCAGATGTGATAGGAATAGTGACAGGCACGGCGATATATTTTGGTGAATACAGTTTCTTAAAACTTGTAATTCCGATGAGATTTACACCATCTGTGTTGGCGATAGCAGCAGGGATACTTCTGTCGGTCATACTGGTGTTTGGAAGTATATATTTGCCACTTAGAAAACTTCCGAAGAGTATGGCGGAAGATCTGACACTTGAGGAGTAGGAGATGCGCTTAGATTAACTTTAAATCAAAGATAACATGAAACAGAAAGTGTACAAACACAAGAGTTGGTAATACACAAGATAGATATGGAAGATAGGAGGAATGTATCACATGGAGATAGTAAAGATGGAGCATGTCACAAAAATATACGGTGAGGGTGACACGAGAGTATGGGGACTCGATGATGTGAGCCTTTCCATAGAAAAGGGAGAGACAGTTGCTATAGTTGGTGCGTCAGGCTCCGGCAAATCTACCATGCT
>OLRZ01000757.1_pt1 | contig 25211 bp, 19 predicted proteins | sample 1671931 | NCBI WGS metagenome assembly OLRZ01 (sample SAMEA3136627, study PRJEB25190) | human gut metagenome | reverse complement strand
GGAGCACCTCAAAAACACCATCATACACTAAATCAGTAAGTTGGCAGCATCACCGCTGACCCGCTAATAAATGATGCGTTGATTTATATAAGAGATGAGTGTAATGATGAGCGGAAATTACGAGGTGAATCACCTGAAACTGTAATAGCAATTTTTAATCGTGAACTACAGAATATATTCAACCAAGAAATAGAATAATATACTCTAAATAATTCAAATTGGTCCGATCCGGCGCAACGTCCCAATGGCCTGGATTATAAATCTCATTATCTTAATTGCAACGGGGTCCAGCCGTGGTTATAATTCGTTCATTGGAACACGATGTTGCACAGGCTGCGGTGTTGGGCCTGAAAATAGTAAATAAAAGAACCTGCCTCACCAGCAGGTTTTTTTATTTACTGTGATCTGCTTTCCAGATATTTTCCGCTCAAACAACTAATGCGCCAAACATTTATTGCGCGTAAAATATCGTTTATTTCATTAATACATTTCAGGGATGAATATATGTCACCGCAGAATAATCATCTGCAGCGTCCGCCTGCTGCTGTGTTATACGCCGATGAACTGGCAAAATTAAAACAAAATGATAACGCACCTTGCCCGCCCGGTTGGCAGTTAAGTTTGCCTGCGGCCCGTGCTTTTATCCTTGGCGATAGCGCGCAAAATATTAGCCGTAAAGTGGTGATTAGTCCCTCTGCTGTCGAACGTATGTTAGTCACTCTTGCCACCGGGCGCGGTTTGATGTTGGTGGGGGAACCTGGCACCGCAAAATCTCTCCTGTCTGAATTACTGGCAACCGCTATTAGCGGCGATGCCGGGTTAACCATCCAGGGCGGCGCATCTACCACTGAAGATCAAATCAAATACGGCTGGAACTACGCTCTGCTTATCAATCATGGTCCATCAACGGAAGCGCTGGTCCCTGCCCCGCTTTACCAGGGAATGCGCGACGGCAAAATCGTCCGTTTTGAAGAGATAACGCGTACACCGCTGGAAGTGCAAGACTGTCTGTTAGGTATGCTTTCTGACCGGGTTATGACGGTGCCGGAACTCACCAGTGAAGCCAGTCAGCTCTATGCGCGAGAAGGCTTTAATATTATTGCCACTGCCAATACCCGCGATCGCGGCGTCAATGAGATGAGTGCCGCGCTAAAGCGTCGCTTCGATTTTGAAACTGTCTTTCCGATTATGGATTTCGCCCAGGAGCTGGAACTGGTCGCCAGTGCTTCGGCGCGTTTGCTGGCCCATAGCGGTATTCCGCATAAAGTGCCTGACGCGGTACTGGAGTTACTGGTCCGCACCTTCCGCGATCTGCGTGCCAACGGCGAAAAGAAAACGTCAATGAATACCCTGACGGCAATTATGTCCACCGCTGAAGCCGTGAACGTGGCCCACGCAGTGGGCGTCCGCGCCTGGTTTTTAGCGAATCGCGCAGGTGAGCCAGCCGACCTGGTGGACTGCATTGCCGGAACCATCGTCAAAGATAATGAAGAAGATCGCGCTCGTCTGCGCCGTTACTTCGAACAGCGTGTCGCCACACATAAAGAAGCTCACTGGCAGGCTTATTATCAAGCCCGCCACCGCCTGCCGTGAGGAAAGATGCATGAGCGAGCCGTTAATTGTCGGCATCCGGCATCATAGTCCGGCCTGCGCCCGGCTGGTGAAATCGTTAATCGAAAGCCAGCGGCCACGATACGTGTTGATTGAAGGCCCGGCTGATTTTAATGACCGGGTAGACGAACTGTTTTTAGCCCACCAGCTTCCGGTAGCTATTTACAGTTATTGCCAGTATCAGGACGGTGCAGCCCCCGGGCGTGGTGCCTGGACGCCATTTGCTGAATTTTCGCCGGAGTGGCAGGCGCTACAAGCCGCTCGTCGTATTCAGGCACAAACTTACTTCATCGATTTGCCTTGCTGGGCGCAGAGTGAAGAAGAGGACGATTCGCCTGATACGCAAGAGGAAAGCCAGACCTTGCTGCTGCGTGCCACCCGCATGGATAACAGCGACACCCTGTGGGATCACTTGTTCGAAGATGAAAGCCAGCAAATTGCATTACCCTCTGCGCTGGCGCACTATTTTGCCCAACTGCGCGGCGATTCCCCCGGCGATGTACTCAATCGTCAGCGCGAAGCCTTTATGACCCGCTGGATTGGATGGGCGATGCAGCAAAATGATGGCGACGTATTGGTTGTCTGCGGTGGCTGGCACGCTCCGGCACTGGCAAAGATGTGGCGCGAATGCCCTCAGGAAATTAACAAGCCAGAATTGCCCTCGCTGGCAGATGCCGTTATAGGTTGTTATCTCACACCCTACAGTGAAAAGCGCCTTGATGTGCTGGCAGGATACCTTTCAGGAATGCCTGCCCCGGTATGGCAAAACTGGTGCTGGCAGTGGGGCTTGCAGAAGGCCGGTGAACAACTGCTAAAAACTATCCTTACCCGTTTGCGCCAGCACAAATTGCCCGCTTCTACCGCGGATATGGCTGCCGCTCATCTGCATGCGATGGCGCTGGCACAGTTGCGCGGTCATACACTACCGTTACGCACTGACTGGCTGGATGCCTTAGCAGGCTCGCTGATTAAAGAAGCCCTGAATGCGCCGTTGCCGTGGAGCTATCGCGGCGTTATTCATCCCGATACCGATCCGATTCTGCTAACGTTGATAGACACATTAGCGGGTGACGGATTCGGTAAACTTGCCCCTTCTACGCCACAACCGCCTCTGCCAAAAGATGTCACCTGCGAACTGGAACGTACCGCAATCTCTCTTCCGGCGGAGCTTACCTTAAATCGCTTTAACCCCAATGGACTAGCGCAAAGTCAGGTGTTACATCGGCTGGCAATACTGGAGATCCCAGGGATTGTACGCCAGCAGGGAAGTACACTGACACTTGCAGGCAACGGTGAAGAACACTGGAAATTAACCCGCCCGCTTAGCCAGCATGCGGCATTGATTGAGGCCGCCTGCTTTGGTGCAACACTCCAGGAAGCCGCACGCCATAAATTAGAAGCCGATATGCTGGACACGGGTGGAATCGGCAGTATCACCACATGTCTTAGCCAGGCGGCGTTAGCGGGTCTGGCGTCCTTCAGTCAACAATTACTGGAGCAACTCACATTATTAATCGCCCAGGAAAATCAATTTGCCGAAATGGGCCAGGCGCTGGAAGTGCTATATGCCTTATGGCGGCTGGATGAAATTAGCGGTATGCAAGGCGCGCAGATATTACAAACGACGTTATGCGCGGCTATCGATCGCACGCTGTGGCTGTGTGAATCTAACGGCAGACCGGATGAAAAGGAGTTTCACGCTCACCTGCATAGCTGGCAAGCGCTTTGCCATATCCTGCGCGATCTACATAGCGGCGTTAATTTACCCGGCGTTTCTCTTTCTGCGGCGGTAGCCTTACTGGAGCGACGCAGTCAGGCGATTCATGCCCCGGCGCTGGATCGCGGCGCGGCTCTTGGCGCACTAATGCGTCTGGAACATCCCAACGCCAGTGCCGAAGCGGCGCTGACGATGCTGGCGCAGTTATCCCCGGCACAATCCGGTGAGGCGCTGCACGGTTTGCTGGCATTAGCCCGTCATCAACTGGCCTGTCAACCTGCATTTATCGCCGGTTTCAGCAGTCATTTAAATCAACTAAGTGACGACGATTTTATTAACGCCCTGCCCGATTTACGCGCGGCAATGGCCTGGCTACCGCCACGAGAACGCGGGACGCTGGCGCATCAGGTGCTTGAGCATTACCAGCTTGCGCAGCTTCCTGTTTCAGCGCTGCAAATGCCGTTGCATTGTCCACCACAGGCCATTGCACATCATCAACAACTCGAACAGCAGGCACTGGCATCGCTGCAACACTGGGGAGTTTTCCATGTCTGAACTGAACGATCTTCTGACCACCCGTGAGCTACAACGCTGGCGATTAATTCTTGGCGAAGCGGCAGAAACGACGCTTTGTGGGCTGGATGACAACGCCCGGCAGATAGACCACGCGCTGGAATGGCTGTATGGGCGCGATCCTGAACGGCTCCAGCGTGGTGAACGCTCCGGTGGATTAGGTGGCTCAAATCTCACCACCCCTGAGTGGATCAACAGTATTCACACGCTGTTTCCGCAACAGGTGATTGAGCGGCTGGAAAGCGATGCCGTACTGCGCTACGGCATTGAAGATGTGGTGACGAATCTCGACGTGCTGGAACGTATGCAGCCTTCTGAAAGCCTGCTACGCGCCGTTTTGCATACCAAACATCTGATGAACCCCGAAGTACTGGCTACCGCCCGCCGGATAGTGCGCCAGGTTGTTGAAGAAATTATGGCTCGACTGGCAAAGGAAGTTCGTCAGGCTTTTTCTGGTGTCCGCGATCGCCGTCGCCGCTCATTTATTCCACTGGCGCGAAACTTTGATTTCAAAAGTACTCTGCGCGCCAACCTGCAACACTGGCACCCGCAACACGGCAAGTTGTATATCGAATCCCCCCGATTTAACAGCCGCATTAAACGCCAAAGCGAACAATGGCAACTGGTCTTACTGGTTGATCAAAGCGGCTCGATGGTCGATTCGGTGATCCACTCTGCGGTGATGGCGGCCTGTTTGTGGCAGTTACCCGGCATTCGTACCCATCTGGTGGCGTTTGACACAAGCGTCGTTGATCTCACGGCAGACGTTGCCGATCCGGTAGAACTATTAATGAAAGTACAACTGGGCGGCGGAACCAATATCGCCAGTGCCGTGGAGTATGGTCGGCAACTTATTGAACAACCAGCAAAAAGCGTCATTATCCTCGTGAGCGATTTTTATGAAGGGGGTTCATCATCATTGCTGACGCATCAGGTGAAAAAGTGTGTCCAGAGCGGCATCAAAGTGCTGGGACTGGCAGCGCTCGATAGCACAGCAACGCCTTGCTATGACCGCGATACGGCCCAGGCGCTGGTTAATGTCGGCGCACAAATAGCCGCCATGACGCCGGGCGAGCTGGCATCATGGCTTGCAGAGAACCTTCAGTCATGAATTCACTACGTCCGGAATTATTAGAACTGACACCACAGGCACTGACGGCGTTAAGCAATGCCGGTTTTGTTAAGCGCAGCCTTAAGGAACTGGAAAATGGCAACGTCCCGGAAATCAGCCATGAGAACGGCGCTTTAATCGCCACCTTCAGTGACGGTGTCCGTACCCAGCTGGCGAACGGCCAGGCACTGAAAGAGGCTCAGTGCACCTGTGGGGCCAGCGGCATGTGCCGTCATCGCGTGATGCTGGTGTTAAGTTATCAACGACTTTGTGCTACCGCCCAGCCTGCGGAAAAAGAAGAAGAGTGGGATCCGGCAATCTGGCTGGAAGAACTGGCTACCCTGCCCGATGCCACCCGCAAACGCGCGCAGGCGCTGGTCGCTAAAGGCATCACCATTGAGTTGTTCTGTACGCCGGGCGAAATTCCCTCTGCCCGCTTACCGATGAGCGATGTGCGTTTTTATTCCCGCAGCAGCATTCGTTTCGCCCGTTGTGATTGTATTGAAGGCACTCTTTGCGAACATATCGTACTGGCGGTACAGGCCTTCGTCGAGGCCAAAGCGCAGCAAGCAGAATTTAACCATTTAATCTGGCAGATGCGCAGCGAACACGTCACATCATCTGACGATCCGTTTGCCAGCGAAGAAGGCCAAACGTGTCGTCAATATGTTCAGCAATTAAGCCAGGCATTATGGCTTGGCGGCATCAGCCAGCCGCTTATTCACTACGAGGCCGCTTTCAGCCGCGCGCAGCAAGCGGCGGAACGCTGCAACTGGCGATGGGTGAGTGAATCGCTACGGCAACTGCGCGCCAGCGTTGATGCCTTCCACGCCCGCGCAAGCCATTATCATGCCGGAGAATGCTTGTGTCAGCTTGCCGCATTAAACAGTCGATTAAATTGCGCACACGAAATGGCGCAGCGCGACAGTGTTGGTGAAATTCCTCCCATGCCGTGGCGCACGGTCGTTGGCGCAGGCATTGCCGGAGAAGCAAAGCTTGATCATCTGCGGCTGGTGTCTTTAGGTATGCGTTGCTGGCAGGATATTGAGCATTATGGTTTACGCATCTGGTTTACCGATCCCGACACCGGCAGTATTTTGCACCTTTCGCGCAGTTGGCCGCGAAGTGAACAGGAAAACTCACCGGCAGCTACGCGTCGGCTGTTTAGTTTTCAGGCTGGCGCACTGGCGGGCGGGCAAATTGTTTCACAAGCAGCAAAACGCAGTGCCGATGGCGAGCTGCTGTTAGCTACCCGCAACCGCTTAAGCAGCGTTGTGCCGCTGTCGCCTGATGCCTGGCAAATGTTGAGCGCGCCGTTACGCCAGCCGGGCATTGTGGCTTTGCGGGAATATTTACGCCAGCGTCCCCCCGCCTGCATACGGCCTCTTAATCAGGTCGATAACTTATTTATTCTGCCGGTCGCTGAGTGTATTTCGCTCGGTTGGGATAGCAGCCGCCAGACGCTGGATGCGCAGGTAATCAGCGGCGAAGGTGAAGATAATCTGCTGACGTTATCACTGCCAGCCTCAGCCAGCGCGCCTTATGCCGTTGAACGCATGGCGGCGCTTTTGCAACAAACAGACGACCCCGTGTATCTGGTTTCTGGCTTTGTCAGTTTTGTTGATGGGCAATTGACACTGGAACCACAGGTAATGATGACAAAGACTCGTGCCTGGGCGCTGGACGCAGAAACTGCGCCTGTGGTGGTATCACTACCTTCTACCAGCGTTCTGCCTGTGCCGTCTACTGCTCATCAGTTGCTGATGCGCTGCCAGGCGTTACTTATTCAACTGCTCCATAACGGCTGGCGCTATCAGGAACAGAGCGCTATTAGTCAGGCAGAGTTGCTGGCGAATGACCTCACCGCGGTGGGTTTTTATCGGCTGGCACATGTGTTGGCACAATTTCGTAATACAGAAAGCGAGGCACGGGTAGAAGCAATGAATAACGGTGTTTTGCTTTGCGAACAATTATTCCCCATGCTTCAGCAACAAGGATGAAATAGTGCTTTTTACTAAGAGTTCTACTCCAGTTCCGGACTGCTCACGCCACGGTATTAGGCATATTCTATATAGCCCCTGGTGAGAGTCACCAGTTTCTTGATTAAATAAAATGGAGTTTTACATGAAGGCTTTCAATAAGCTGTTTTCCCTCGTTGTTGCATCTGTTCTGGTTTTCTCTCTTGCTGGCTGCGGTGACAAAGAAGAATCGAAGAAATTCAGCGCCAATCTGAACGGCACTGAAATTGCCATTACCTATGTCTACAAAGGTGACAAGGTGCTTAAGCAATCTTCTGAAACCAAAATTCAATTTGCCTCCATTGGTGCAACCACCAAAGAAGATGCTGCCAGGGCACTTGAGCCGTTAAGCGCCAAATACAAAAACATCGCGGGTGTTGAAGAAAAATTAACCTATACCGATACCTACGCGCAGGAAAACGTGACTATCGATATGGAAAAAGTGGATTTTAAAGCCCTGCAGGGTATTTCAGGAATCAACGTTTCTGCTGAAGATGCCAAAAAAGGTATCACTATGGCGCAAATGGAACTGGTGATGAAAGCCGCTGGTTTTAAAGAAGTGAAATAACCCCCTGGCGACCCGATATTCATCGCGGTCGCCAGCGTCGTTTTACGCTTTCGTTTTGTGCACTCGCATGGCCGCCATACCCGTCTTAGCTTTTCTTCACATGCTGGCGCGCTGCCAGTCCACGCAGAAAATAACGTAAAAATTGATCGCCGCATTCGCGGAAGTTTTTATGATCCGGTGCACGCATCATCGCCGTAATTTCCGGCATCGAAACGCGGAACTGCTGTTCGGTGAGGATCGCCAGAATGTCATCGGTTTTCAGCGAAAACGCGATGCGTAATTTTTTCAGCACGATGTTGTTATTAATGCGACGTTCCGGCTCCAGTGCCGGAGCAGACTCATCCTTGCCGCGTTTTTCATAAATCAGGCCATTGAGGAATGACGACAAAACAATGTCCGGACAACGCTGAAAACCCTCTTCGTCTTCTTTACGTAGCCAGACGGCGATCTGTTCCGCGGTGGCTTCGACATTACCCAGCGCCAGAATACGCACCAGGTCATTATTATTGGCTTTCAAAATGTAGCGCACGCTGCGCAGAATATCGTTACTTAGCATGAGGCCTTCAGGTGTTGATGAGGCAAAAAGCCATTTTAGCAGTCTTTTACAGGCCAATCGCCTCTTTTAAGCTTTTCAGATAACGGCGGCTGACCGGCACGGTTAAGCCATTACGCAAAATCAACTCGGCCTGGCCGTTATCTTCCAGACGAATCTCCTGTAAATGCGCGAGGTTAACCAGATACTGACGATGGCAGCGCAGTAGTGGTGTACGACTTTCCAGGGTACGTAATGTCAATTCGGTAAAGCCCTCTTTCCCTTCGTGGCTGGTAACGTAGACACCGCTCATCCGACTGCTGACAAATGCCACATCTTTCATTTGCAGCAAATAAATCCGACTATGCCCAGTACAAGGGATAAATTTCAGCGCCTGTTGATTTTCTGGTAACAGCGAAACATCCTGCTTGCTGCGTTCCTGCCGCAAACGCGCCAGCGTTTTCTCCAGTCGCGCTTCATCAATTGGCTTCAGCAGATAATCAAAGGCGTGTTCTTCAAAGGCTTTAATGGCGTATTCGTCAAACGCGGTGAGAAAAACAATATACGGACGATGTTCCGGGTCGAGCATCCCCACCATTTCCAGACCACTGATGCGCGGCATCTGGATATCGAGAAACAGCACATCCGGGCGCAGTTTATGCACCGCGCCGATCCCTTCCACGGCGTTTGAACACTCACCAACGATTTCAATATCGCTCTGCTCCTGCAAAAATACGCGCAGGTTCTCCCGTGCTAACGGTTCATCATCGACAATTAAGACTTTAATCATGCCTCGTCCCTCCATGGTAGTCGTAACGTTATTCGGGTGTAACTATCAGGCTCACAGGCGACGCTTATCCCATAGTCATCGCCAAACCGTTCACGTAAACGCTTATCCACCAGATTCATCCCCAGCCCACTGGCATTGGTTACCGGTTGATACAAACCGGCATTGTCTTCGATCTCCAGCATTAAATGTTGCCCCTCACGTCGGGCGCTGATTGCCACTCGCCCTGTATCCAGCAGTTGTGATGTCCCATGTTTAATGGCGTTTTCCACTATCGGTTGCAGGGTAAACGCGGGCAATTGCTGCTGGGATAATTCTTGCGGAATAGCAATGTTGACCTGCAACCGCGACTGGAAGCGCGCCTTTTCAATTTGCAGATAAGCATTCACATGTTCAATTTCGTCGGCGAGAGTAACAAACTCCGAAGGCCGCTTTAAGTTTTTGCGGAAAAAAGTGGAAAGATACTGCACCAGCTGGCTGGCCTGTTCGCTGTCGCGACGGATCACCGCTTTAATGGTGTTAAGCGCATTAAACAAAAAATGGGGATTCACCTGGGCGTGAAGCAGTTTGATCTCTGACTGGGTGAGCATCGCTTTTTGCCGCTCATATTGCCCGGCAAGGATCTGCGCCGAAAGCAGTTGCGCAATCCCCTCGCCCAGCGTGCGGTTGATTGAACTGAATAAACGGTTTTTGGCTTCATACAATTTGATGGTGCCCATCACCCGCTGATTTTCACCACGCAACGGAATTACCAGCGTCGACCCCAGTTTGCATTGCGGATGCAAAGAGCAACGGTAAGGTACTTCGTTGCCATCAGCGTAGACCACTTCACCGGTTTCAATCGCTTTTAAGGTATAAGTCGAAGAAATCGGTTTGCCGGGTAAATGGTGGTCGTCACCAATTCCGGTAAAGGCTAGCAATTTCTCTCGATCGGTAATCGCGACTGCACCAATATCCAGCTCCTGATACAGCACCTGTGCCACTTTCATGCTGTTCACTTCGTTAAACCCCTGGCGCAAAATGCCTTCCGTCGAGGCCGCCACTTTCAGCGCAGTGGCAGAAAAAGCTGAAGTGTATTTTTCAAACATCGCGCGTTTATCGAGCAATATACGCATAAACAGCGCCGCGCCGACGGTATTGGTGACCATCATTGGCGCAGCAATATTACTCACCAGACGTACCGCATCTTCATAAGGTCGGGCGATCGCCAGGATGATCAACATTTGCACCATTTCAGCGACGAACGTGACGGCACCGGCGGTAATGGGGTTAAAGACTTTATCAGTGCGCCCGCGACGGATCAGGATGCTGTGTACCAGGCCGCCGAGCAATCCTTCAACGATGGTTGAGATCATGCAACTTAGCGCGGTCATGCCCCCCATCGAATATCGATGTAAGCCGCCGGTCAGACCAACCAGCCCACCGACGACCGGACCGCCGAGTAAGCCGCCCATTACCGCGCCTATCGCACGGGTATTGGCAATAGAATCGTCAATGTGCAACCCAAACCAGGTGCCCATGATGCAGAAGATGGAAAAGACGATGTAGCAGAGAAATTTATGCGGCAGACGAACCGTGACCTGCATTAACGGTATGAATAATGGCGTTTTACTCATTAACCACGCAATGACTAAAAAAACGCACATCTGCTGAAGCAGCAGCAACACCAGATTAAAATCGTACATACCCGCAAACCACACTTCCCTTTAAAACGCGTAACATACATTGCCTGCGTTTAACTTTCTTTGAACTCTTGCAGAAAAATGAGAATTCGTGAGTACGATCACTCAAAATCGCCTGGCAAAAATAAAATCACCCTATAGATGCACAAAAAACGGGCAAAACTACCTGGTTCGCAAAACTGCGTCTAAAGTTAAACCGGGACCTCGCGAGCAAGGGTGAGACGATGGCGCTTTACACAATTGGTGAAGTGGCGTTGCTTTGTGATATTAATCCTGTCACGTTACGCGCGTGGCAGAGGCGTTACGGATTGCTGAAACCGCAACGGACAGACGGCGGTCATCGGCTGTTCAACGATGCCGATATTGACCGGATCCGCGAGATCAAACGCTGGATCGACAACGGCGTGCAGGTCAGCAAAGTTAAAATGCTGCTCAGTAATGAAAATGTTGATGTGCAGAACGGCTGGCGCGATCAGCAAGAAACATTACTGACTTACCTGCAAAGCGGCAATCTACATAGCCTGCGAACGTGGATCAAAGAGCGCGGTCAGGATTACCCCGCCCAGACACTCACCACACATCTGTTTATTCCTCTGCGCCGACGGCTTCAGTGCCAACAACCGACTCTCCAGGCGCTGCTGGCGATCCTCGACGGCGTACTGATCAACTACATCGCCATTTGTCTGGCTTCGGCACGTAAAAAACAGGGTAAAGATGCGCTGGTGGTTGGCTGGAATATTCAGGATACCACCCGTCTGTGGCTGGAGGGCTGGATTGCCAGTCAACAAGGATGGCGCATTGATGTCCTCGCCCACTCGCTCAATCAACTACGCCCTGAACTATTCGAAGGCCGTACATTGCTGGTGTGGTGCGGTGAAAATCGAACCTCCGCCCAACAGCAGCAACTCACCAGTTGGCAAGAACAAGGCCATGATATTTTCCCACTCGGCATTTAATGATTCGTTAACAAATGCGCTTTACTGTACAATCCTTTCGTTAACATAAGGAGTGCATTATGCGCATAGCTAAAATTGGGGTCATCGCCCTGTTCCTGTTTATGGCGTTAGGCGGAATTGGTGGCGTCATGCTCGCAGGTTATACCTTTATTTTGCGTGCTGGCTAAGCGCCTGCACCAGCCTTTCAAACAGGCGGTCTGCGATGATCGCCGCCAGTGCCACCAGTAACGCCCCCTGGATCACATACGCGGTATTAAATCCGCTAAGCCCGATGATGATGGGCGTACCCAGCGTGCTGGCCCCTACCGTTGAGGCGATCGTCGCCGTACCAATGTTGATAATCACCGAAGTTCGCACGCCCGCCAGAATCACCGGAGCCGCCAGCGGTAGCTCGACCTTACGCAGTCGCTGACCACGACTCATTCCCATACCTTTCGCAACTTCTGTCACGCTGGCATCAATCGCTCCCAGCCCGGCAAGTGTCGCCTGCAGGACGGGCAGCACACCGTAAAGGATCAAGGCGATAATCGCTGGTTGCAGACCAAAGCCGATCACCGGAACGGCGATCGCCAGCACTGCGACGGGCGGAAAAGTCTGTCCAACGGCGGCAATAGTTTCCACCAGTGGGCGAAATTCCGCGCCCCACGGGCGAGTGACAGCAATTCCGGCACCAGTGCCAATGATCACCGCAAACAAACTCGAAATTCCCACCAGCCAGAAATGAGCCAGTGCCAGAGCTGCAAAACTTTCTTGCTGATAAACGGGTCGTGGCAGTTGTGGGAACAAGGCAGCAAACAGCGGCTGGCTGTAAGGCAGCCAGAAAATCAGCGCCACAAACAGAGCAATGAGCCAGAACAGCGGATCGCGCAACATCTTCATACGCTTACGCCTCCTCCAGCAGATCCTGAAAATGCAGCGTGCCGCAAGGCTGGCCCTGCGTGTTCATCACCGGCAGCACCTCGCATCCCCGCGCGACAAACAGGGAGAGCGCATCGCGTAGCGTCATCTCTTCTGCCAGTGCCTCACCTTCTGCCCGTTCTTCGCGACGCACGTAATCCGCCACACTACGTAACGAAAGCAGGCGCACCCCCAGTTCACTACGTCCAAAAAACTGGCGGACAAAATCATTCGCCGGACGAGTCAGCATCGTCAGCGGATTCCCCTGCTGCACCACTTCACCGTGATCCATCAATACCAGATGTTCTGCCAGCCTTAGCGCCTCATCAATATCATGAGTGACCAGCACAATAGTGCGCCCCAGCAAACGGTGAATGCGCGTCATCTCTTGTTGCAACGCGCCGCGCGTTACCGGGTCCAGTGCGCCAAAAGGTTCATCCATCAGTAAGACTTGCGGATCGGCAGCCAGTGCGCGCGCCACTCCCACACGTTGCTGCTGACCACCGGAAAGCTGATGCGGATAACGCTCACGCAAATTTGACTCCAGCCCCAGTAGCGCCATTAATTCGTCGATACGATCGTCAATCCGTGCCCGCGACCATTTTTGTAATTGCGGCACGGTAGCGATGTTTTGCGCCACGCTCCAGTGGGGGAACAGGCCAATAGATTGAATGGCATAGCCCATCCGGCGGCGCAACTCCAGTACTGGCAGCGAGCGAATTTCTTCTCCGGCAAAGCGGATCACGCCGCTGTCATGTTCCACCAGGCGGTTAATCATTTTCAGGGTGGTGGATTTGCCGGAGCCAGATGTGCCAATCAGCACCGAAAAACTCCCTTCCTGAAAATTGAGATTGAGATCGTTAACGGCTTTTTGTGCGCCGAACAGTTTGCTGACATGGCTAAATTCAATCATTACGTTTCACCTTCAGCAGTGCGATAAGCAAATCGAACAGCGCGTCGGTAAGCACCGCCAGAACAATTACCGGGATCACCCCCAGCAACACTAAATCAATGGCGCTGCTTAGCAGCCCCTGGAAAACCAGCGCACCAAAACCGCCTGCGCCGATTAACGCCGCAATCACCGCCATACCTACAGTTTGCACCATCACCACCCGCAGGCTGCGCAGAAATACCGGTAACGCCAGTGGTAACTGAACATGCAGGAATCGCTGCGCCCCGCTCATCCCCATCGCTCTGGCGCTCTCCAGCACATCGCGCGGGATCTGGTTCAAACCGACTACCACGCCGCGCACCAGCGGCAGCAAGGCATAGAGCACCAGCGCAATCAGTGCGGGTGTCATTCCGGTTCCTGCTATGCCGAGCTTCCCCAGCCACGGAAAGGCCGTAACCAGCGCGGCAAGCGGCGCAATCAACAGGCCAAAGAGCGCCACCGAAGGCACGGTCTGAATGACATTGAGCAGAGAAAAAATTGCCCCCTGCCGCGCAGTGGAAAAGTAGCACCAGATGCCCAACGGCACACCAATCACTAACGCAGGCAGCACCGCACCAAACAGCAACGTCAAATGCTGTGCCAGCGCGTCGTCAAACACATCCTGACGGTTGGCGTATTCTTTCATTAGTGAGAGATCGTTAAGCGTGCCGGAGTACAGCAACCACAGCGGAATAATGGCAATCTGCATATGCAACAACCAGCGCCACAGCGGATGCGTGGAGATTCGGCGGATGGCATCGCTACAGGCCAGCAATGCCAGCGCCGCAGCCAGCCAGAAACCACTGCCGAGGCTGGTACGCGCCAGCGCACTGCCATTTTGCGCCAGTTGGGTCGCCGCCTTTCCTGCTCCCCACACCAGCAATACGAAGACGAATTGCGCCAGAATGAGTGCAAAAATGCTGCCTTTTTTAGCGGGAATAAAACAGGCTGTCAGCCAGGCGCAACCAACGCCCACCAGCATCCAGATCGTTTGCGGCCACAGTTGCCAGAGATGACGCCCTTCACCCGAGACTAAACGATTAGGCGCGTAACTGATAAACGGCAGCGCCGCTGCGATTGCCGTCAGCAACAGCAGCAGCGCCAGAACAGGATTAATACGTAGATAAGTCACGGGAAATTACTTCGTCCACCCTTTTTGTTTCAGGTAGTCGGCAGCCACTTTTTTGGCATCCAGTCCTTCCACTGCAATGCTGGCATTCAGTTGCTGCAATGTTTTTGCATCGAGGCTGGCGAAGACTGGCTGTAGCCACTGTGCCATTTGCGGATACTCTTTCAGCACCGACTCACGCACCACTGGTGCAGGCGCGTAGATAGGTTGCACGCCTTGCGGATCGCTTAAGGTTTGCAGCCCCAGCGCCGCGACCGGACCGTCAGTGCCGTAAGCCATTGCGGCATTAACGCCAGAAGTTTGCTGGGCAGCGGCTTTAATCGTTACCGCCGTGTCGCCGCCAGCCAGTGACAGTAACTGATCCTGATCGAGTTTAAAGTCGTAGGCTTTTTCAAACGCGGGTAACGCATCGGCGCGTTCGATAAACTCTGCCGAGGCTGCCAGTTTGAAGGTGCCGCCCTCTTTCAGATAACGACTCAGGTCAGCAAGCGAAGTGAGTTTGTTTTTCTCTGCCACATCCTGACGCACGGCGATGGTCCAGGTGTTATTCGCTGGTGCGGGCGTCAGCCAGATTAACTTGTTTTGCTCTGCATCGAGTTTTTTGACTTTCTCGTAACCTTGCTGCGCGTTTTTCCATGCCGCATCGTTTTCATCTTTAAAGAAGAAAGCGCCATTGCCGGTATATTCCGGATAGATATCCAGTTCACCGGAAGTAATCGCCCCGCGCACCACAGGAGTCGTTCCAAGTTGCACTTTATTGACCGTTGGTACGCCGTGGCTTTCGAGTACTTGCAAAATGATATTGCCGAGCAGCGCGCCTTCGGTATCGATTTTTGAACCGACTTTAACGGGGGAAGCCGCGTGCAGCGGCAGGCTCACGGCTGCCAACAAAACCAGTGAACCTGCCCAGACCTTTGAGAGTGGCATGATGCTTTCCTCATTCTTTTACTGTTGTTTTCAGCGAATTAAGAGAAAAGCATAGTTGATAATGACAGAGTTAGCCTGAGCGGAAGGATTCAGTTGCAGAATCAGATAAATACTTAAAGGGCATATTTTGCCCGGCGTTTCTTGCCGGATGCGGCGTAAACGCCTTATCCGGCCTACAAAGGGCGAAAATTCAGCAAGTTAAGATATGAACATCAGGCAAAGGGCGCAAACGTCGCGCCCTTACTAAAGCATTACAGCAACTCAAACTCGCCTTTCTTAACGCGTGCGGAATCAGTGCCGATAAAGACATTGAACTTGCCAGGCTCGGCGTCATATTTCATCTGTTGATTCCAGAACTTCAGCGCCTCAATATCAATCGGGAAGCTGACGGTCTGAGTTTCGCCCGGCTTCAGGGTGATTTTCTCAAAGCCTTTCAGCTGCTTCACTGGGCGGCTCATAGAAGCCGTCACATCCTGCAAGTACATCTGCACTACCGTGGCACCCTCGCGCTTACCGGTGTTCGTCACCTGCACGCTGGCCGTCACTTTGCCGTCACGCTTCATGGTCGGCGCAGAAAGTTTCACATCAGAGACGGTGAAAGTGGTATAGCTCAGACCATAGCCGAACGGATAAAGCGCCCCGTTAGCTTCATCAAAATAACGCGAAGTGTATTTGTTCGGCTTGTCGGCATTATACGGACGACCGGTGTTCAGATGGCTGTAGTACACCGGGATCTGCCCGACAGAACGCGGTAAGGACATCGGCAGCTTGCCGGACGGGTTGTAATCGCCAAACAACACATCGGCAATTGCATTACCGCCTTCAGTCCCCGCAAACCAGGTTTCCAGAATCGCATCAGCCTGCTGATCTTCTTTCACCAGCGCCAGCGGACGCCCGTTCATAAGCACCAGCACCAGCGGTTTACCGGTGGCTTTCAGCGCCGCAATCAAGTCACGTTGGCTTTGCGGAATAGTGATATCGGTACGGCTGGAGGCCTCGTGCGCCATCCCCTGTGCTTCACCGACCACAGCCACCACCACATCAGATTGTTTCGCAGTCTGCACCGCTTCATCAATCATCTCTTGCGGCGAGCGCGGATCGACTTTGACCGCTTCTTCATACTGATTCAGGAAATCGATAATGCCTTTGTCACTGGTAACGTTCGCCCCTTTGGCATACAGCACTTTACCGTTTTCACCGACGGCATTTTTAATCCCGGTCAGTACGGTCACGGATTGATCGGCAACACCGGCTGCGGACCAGCTGCCCATCACGTCACGTTTACTGTCCGCCAGTGGCCCAACCACCGCAATGGTGGCCGATTTTTTCAGCGGTAACGTTTCGAGACGGTTTTTCAGCAACACCAGGCTTTCGCGCGCCACTTCACGCGCTTCTTTACGGTGTAGGCGGCTTTCGGCATTGGTATCCACCGGGTCAGACTCTTTCGGCCCCAAATGGCTGTATGGGTCGTTAAACAATCCCATATCATATTTAACGTTCAGTACATGGCGGGCAGCATCGTCCAGCTCTTCCATCGTCACTTTGCCGGATTTGATCAACCCAGGCAGATACTTCGAGTAGTACTCGTCGCTCATGCTCATGTTGATGCCGGATTTCAGCGCCACGCGCACCGCATCTTCCGGATCTGCCGCCGTGCCATGTTTAATCAGCTCTTTGATTGCACCGTGATCGGAAACGGTGATGCCTTTAAAACCCCACTGGTCGCGCAGAACATCTTTCAGCAGCCAGGAATCGGAGGTGGCTGGCGTGCCGTTCAGCGAGTTCAGCGCCACCATCACCGCGCCGCTGCCTGCGTCCAGCCCCGCTTTGTACGGCGGCATATAATCATTAAACAGGCGCTGCGGACTCATATCGACGGTGTTGTACTCTTTACCGCCTTCTACCGCGCCGTATGCGGCAAAGTGTTTGACGCTGGTCATCACCGAGTAGCGATCTGCCGGGCTTTTACCCTGCATCGCTTCCACCATGGTTTTACCCATTGTTGAGGTGAGATACGTATCTTCGCCAAAACCTTCGGAGGCACGTCCCCAGCGCGGATCGCGCGAGACATCGACCATCGGTGCCCAGGTCATATTCAGGCCATCATCTGCCGCTTCATAAGCAGAGACACGCCCGACCGTTTTCACCGCATCGAGGTTAAAAGACGAGGCCAGACCGAGGCTAATCGGGAACACCGTGCGCTGACCGTGCAGCACGTCGTAAGCAAAGAAAAGAGGAATTTTCAGGCGGCTTAATTCCATCACCTGATCCTGCATGGCGCGGATATCCTGACGGGTTACGGTGTTGAAAATCGCCCCAACCTGACCGTCTTTGATCATCTCGCGGATCGCCTCTTTCGGGTTATCCGGGCCGACGCTGATTAAGCGCAGCTGACCAATTTTCTCATCAACTGTCATTTTCTTAAGCAGTTCGGTGACGAACGCATCCCGCGCTTCGGGCGTTAATGGATGGTTGCCGAATAAATCATCCGCCAGTGCTGGCTGCAGGGCCAGACTCACCGCGATTCCTACTGAACATAGCCATTTCATATGGATTTTTCTTCCTCTGTTGCCCGACGAGGCAGCGAAAATGGTGCAAAAACCGTAGTTTGCCATAAGCATGATGGAGAGAGAAAAAGAATGCTCAGTTTATTGTCTGAATTTTCAAAATATTCACTCGCTGAATTGTCATACAAGGCGCTATTCTAGTTTGTGATATTTTTTCGCCACCACAAGGAGTGGAAAATGTCTTCCATGACAACAACTGATAATAAAGCCTTTTTGAATGAACTTGCCCGTCTGGTCGGTCATTCACACCTGCTCACCGATCCCGCAAAAACGGCCCGCTATCGCAAGGGCTTCCGTTCTGGTCAGGGCGACGCGCTGGCTGTCGTTTTCCCTGGCTCACTACTGGAATTGTGGCGGGTGCTGAAAGCCTGCGTCACCGCCGACAAAATTATTCTGATGCAGGCTGCCAATACAGGCCTGACCGAAGGATCGACGCCAAACGGTAACGACTATGATCGCGATATCGTGATCATCAGCACCCTGCGTCTCGACAAGCTGCACGTTCTCGGCAAGGGCGAACAGGTGCTGGCCTATCCGGGCACCACGCTCTATTCGCTGGAAAAAGCCCTCAAACCGCTGGGACGCGAACCGCACTCAGTGATTGGATCATCGTGTATAGGCGCATCGGTCATCGGTGGTATTTGTAACAACTCCGGCGGCTCGCTGGTGCAACGTGGCCCGGCGTATACCGAAATGTCGTTATTCGCGCGTATAAATGAAGACGGCAAACTGACGCTGGTGAACCATCTGGGGATTGATCTGGGCGAAACGCCGGAGCAGATCCTTAGCAAGCTGGATGATGATCGCATCAAAGATGACGATGTGCGTCACGATGGTCGTCACGCCCACGATTATGACTATGTCCACCGCGTTCGTGATATTGAAGCCGACACGCCCGCACGTTATAACGCCGATCCTGATCGGTTATTTGAATCTTCTGGTTGCGCCGGGAAGCTGGCGGTCTTTGCAGTACGTCTTGATACCTTCGAAGCGGAAAAAAATCAGCAGGTGTTTTATATCGGCACCAACCAGCCGGAAGCGCTGACCGAAATCCGCCGTCATATTCTGGCTAACTTCGAAAATCTGCCGGTTGCCGGGGAATATATGCACCGGGATATCTACGATATTGCGGAAAAATACGGCAAAGACACCTTCCTGATGATTGATAAGTTAGGCACCGACAAGATGCCGTTCTTCTTTAATCTCAAGGGACGCACCGATGCGATGCTGGAGAAAGTGAAATTCTTCCGTCCGCATTTTACTGACCGTGCGATGCAAAAATTCGGTCACCTGTTCCCCAGCCATTTACCGCCGCGCATGAAAAACTGGCGCGATAAATACGAGCATCATCTGCTGTTAAAAATGGCGGGCGATGGCGTGGGCGAAGCCAAATCGTGGCTGGTGGATTATTTCAAACAGGCCGAAGGCGATTTCTTTGTCTGTACGCCGGAGGAAGGCAGCAAAGCGTTTTTACACCGTTTCGCCGCTGCGGGCGCAGCAATTCGTTATCAGGCGGTGCATTCCGATGAAGTCGAAGACATTCTGGCGTTGGATATCGCTCTGCGGCGTAACGACACCGAGTGGTATGAGCATTTACCGCCGGAGATCGACAGCCAGCTGGTGCACAAGCTCTATTACGGCCATTTTATGTGCTATGTCTTCCATCAGGATTACATAGTGAAAAAAGGCGTGGATGTGCATGCGTTAAAAGAACAGATGCTGGAACTGCTACAGCAGCGCGGCGCGCAGTACCCTGCCGAGCATAACGTCGGTCATTTGTATAAAGCACCGGAGACGTTGCAGAAGTTCTATCGCGAGAACGATCCGACCAACAGCATGAATCCGGGGATCGGTAAAACCAGTAAACGGAAAAACTGGCAGGAAGTGGAGTAAAAATTACGGATGGCAGAGTATCGCCATCCGAATTCACTTAATCGTTCTGTGCCGTCTGCCCCGCCGCCGCCATTTGGGCGGCTTTTTGTTTTTTATAGCTCAACGCTGCTGCCGGCACAGGCATCACTTTACCGGTTTCAATCCAGGTACGCAGGCGGCTGGCATCGGCAAAATGGGTATATTTGCCAAACGCGTCCATCACTACCAGCGCCACCGGTTTATTATTGATAACCGTACGCATCACCAGACAATGGCCCGCCGCATTGGTAAAGCCGGTTTTGGTTAACTGAATATTCCAGTTATCGCGATACACCAGATGATTAGTATTGCGGAACGGCAGCGTATACGTCGGGTTAGAGAAGGTTGCCATATCTTCCCGGGTAGTACTTAACTGCCCGATCAACGGATATTGTTTGCTGGCAATGAGCAGTTTGGTTAAGTCACGGGCAGTTGAAACGTTATGCACCGACAATCCGGTAGGTTCAACAAAGCGCGTGTTGTTCATTCCGAGCGATTTCGCTTTCGCATTCATTGCCTTAATAAAGGCTTTGTAACCACCGGGATAATGGTGCGCAAGGCTTGCCGCCGCGCGGTTTTCTGAAGACATCAGCGCCAGCAACAGCATATCTTTACGGCTGATTTCGCTATTCAGTCGTACGCGCGAATAGACCCCTTTCATCTCCGGCGTCTGGCTGATATCCACTTTTAGTTTTTCATCCAGCGGCAGTCGTGCATCCAGCACAACCATCGCGGTCATTAATTTGCTGATAGACGCAATCGGACGCACCAGATCCGGGTGGTTCGAATAGATCACTTTGTTGGTATTCAGATCAACAATCATCGCGCTACCGGAGGCAATTTCCGGTTGTGAAGCGGTGGTAGCGGCTGCCGTTTTCGCAACGGCCTGCGGTGCCAAAGGCACAGCCAGCATCAGGGCCAGGCTAAATAAAGAAACTCGAAATTTCGGCATGATGAGCATTCAGATAGTGGTTCACGCGCACGGGTTGCGCACCGCCGGAGTAAGGATTTACTGAGGCTAGCGACGCCATCATAACGAGCAAAAAGTGCGATCGTCAAAGGAGAATCGTGAGGAAATGCTGCATTGCTGACATTTACGCCAGCAATGCAACGTCAAAGAACTTTCTAGAACAAACGATAACCGTAGCCCCATAGTATAACGGTTAGGGCGAGCAGCACTTCCAGTACCAGCACGCCAATCGCCAGCGTCGAACTAGAGAAGCTAAGGCCTTCCTCTTTGTTGATATTCAGGAAGCTCGGAATACCAAGGTAAAGCAGGTAGCCGGTGTAAAACAGCGCCACCGTGCCGACCAGCGCACACAACCAGACCAGTGGATAAAGCGCCACCAGACCGCTTAAAAACAGCGGAGTTGCAACGTAGCCCGCGAAGACCATGCAGTGCGCAAGTGACGGACGCTGCGGATAATTACGCGCCATCCACCAGATGACCCGCCCCATTACCGCAACCCCAGCCAGCATAACGCCATAAAACAGGACAGCCAGCGCCAGTCCGGTAAACCAGGATAACTTCAGGATAGTGCCATCGCCAAAATTCCAGCCAATCTGTGTAGTGCCAATGAAGGCGCAAATCACCGGAATCGCCGCCATCAGCAAAACGTGGTGGGTGTAATGGTGAGAAATCGTTTCGTTTTCGCGATTAATCACCTGCATTTCACGATCGGGATGGGAAAACAGTCCCCAGACATGGCTCATACCGCCCCCTTGTTGTGAGTTCATGAACCTGACAGTTCAAGTATAAGTCAGCTTGTGATTATTTTTTGTTCGCTCATGTAATTTGCACCGTCTGATGTACGTCCTTTTTCAGCGTGAATGATTTCCAGGGTGTATGCTTAAAGGCAACCAAAGGGAGACAGACTGGCCTATGGATCTCAATACACTCATCTCACAATATGGTTATGCCGCGCTGGTGATCGGTAGCCTGGCGGAAGGTGAAACCGTGACTTTGCTGGGAGGCGTTGCGGCACATCAGGGGCTATTAAAGTTCCCGCTGGTGGTACTTTCTGTGGCGCTTGGCGGCATGATTGGCGACCAGGTGCTTTATCTGTGCGGGCGGCGGTTTGGCGGCAAGCTGTTACGCCGTTTCTCGAAACATCAGGATAAAATTGAGCGGGCGCAGAAACTTATCCAACGCCATCCGTATCTGTTTGTCATTGGTACGCGCTTTATGTATGGCTTTCGGGTGATTGGCCCGACGCTGATTGGTGCCAGCCAGCTGCCGCCGAAAATCTTTCTGCCGCTTAATATTCTCGGCGCATTTGCCTGGGCGTTGATTTTTACCACTATCGGTTACGCTGGTGGTCAGGTGATTGCGCCGTGGTTGCACAATCTCGACCAGCATTTGAAGCACTGGGTCTGGTTGATTCTGGTCGTGGTTCTGGTGGTAGGCGTGCGCTGGTGGCTGAAACGACGCGGGAAGAAAAAGCCGGATAATCAGGCGTAAAACCATTGCCCTGGGTAAGGCGTTCGCGCCGCATCCGACATCCGGTGCACCATGCCTGATGCGACGCTTGTGCGTCTTATCATGCCTACCAAAATTTTACCCATTGAAATAACCACGCACCTCACTGCGCTATTCTGGGTTGAACTGCGGATTCGCCAACATAAAGCCGCCATCCACTATCAACGACTGCCCGGTGGTGTAATTTGCGCCCTCTGAGCACAGCCATGCTACCAGGCTGGCAATCTCATGCGTTGCGCCAAAACGCCGCAGAGGAATCGAAGGCTCCGCGTCGGGCTTCACGTCGCTGTCATCCATGCCATTCATTGGCGTGGCGATCGCCCCAGGCGCGACTGCGTTCACCAAAATCTTATGCCTGACCAGCTCCAGCGCCATCGTTTTGGTTAACCCGCCGAGCGCATGTTTAGCGGCTGTGTAAGCGCTGGCATCCGGCAGCGGCGTATGTTCATGTACCGACGTAATGTTGATGATGCGACCGCCCTGCCCTTGTTTCACCATCTGGCGGGCCGCAATTTGTGAGCATAAAAATGCACCATCGACATCAACGGTAAAAATCTTGCGCCACTCATCGAAAGCCATATCAAGAAACGGCGCTTTGGTCATTGCGCCCGCATTATTCACCAGCACATCAATACGCCCCAGCCGTTGAATGAGTTTCTCCAGCGCCTGCGCACCTTCTGGCAGTTTACCGAGATCCAGCTGCACGATCTCCGCACGTACGCCGTGGCTAACTACCTCACGCGCGGTATCTTTTGCCCCTTCTTCATCTGAGTGCCAGGTAATGCCAATATCAAACCCCTGCTGCGCCAGTAATAACGCGCACTCTTTGCCGATCCCCGAATCGGAGGCGGTAATAATCGCAACCTGTGCCATCGAGTTCTCCACTTAACGCTGAATAAACGTTAAGTATAGAAGGCGCATATCATCAGCGTTTGTAACCCCCGCCCAACGCACCAGTGAGTTGAATGGAAGCATCCAGCCACTGCCCTTGCAATAACAGGCCATTGGCCCGCTCACGCAGCGCGGGGATTCTGGCTTCGCTGACGCGGGAACCAGCAATGATGCCCGCGTTAAAGCGCGCCTGCGCAAGACCTACCACACGCAAGGCATCGCGCTCAATTTGCGCCTGATGCTGGTTTTTCTCCGCAAGTGTCTGAACCTGACTGGCTGCCCGCGCCACGTCATTCACCGCTTCAACCACCGCTTTGTTGTAGCTGGCGATAGACAAGTTGCTTTCGGCTTTTGCGATATCGAGATTGGCGTTAAGACGACCACTATCGAAAATGGGTAGCGTCAGGCCTGCCGTAACGCCCATTTGCTGCGCGGAATGACGGAACAGATCGCTTAAGTGCAACGCATCCTGTTGCAGGAAGGCCATCAGGTTGATGTCAGGATAAAATGCCGCTTTTGCCGCATCAATGGTGCTTAGCGATGACTCAACGTACCAGTGCGCCGCCTGCAAATCTGCCCGCCGGGCCAGTAAGGAGTACCCCAGTTCATCAGGAAGCTGGCTTGCCACTTTCGGCAACGCGACCGGTTTAAGCTTCAATGACTTTGTCTGGTTATTTGTAAGTGCGCTTAACCGTGCCTCAATAATTTTCATTTTTCCCGCGACATCGTTGAGCTGCTGCCGGGTTTTGCTGGCATTAATATCGGTTTCCACACCTTCAACTGAAGAAGTAATCCCGTTCTGATATAGCTGGCGATCGGTCGCGATAATGGTGTTCTGCTCTTTTTCTATTTGCTGCAAGACCGTGTTTAACGCCGCCTGGGTTTGCCACTCCCAGTACAGGCGGGCTACGCTGCCAGCCAGCAATTGGCGGGTTTGCTCGCGTTCCGCCGCCCGTGCTTTAACCGTACCCAGGCGGGCAGTAACCTCCGCCCGATTCTTTCCCCAGATATCGAGATGCCAGCCCGCCGTTAAGCCAAAAGTACCGTTGGTGTACCACGGGCCGGTCGTACCTGCGGCCGGATCGTTCAGAGCAAACGGCCCCATTAAGCCTTCTGCCGACATTTTTTGCCGCTCCATATCCGCCGAAAAGTCGATCTGCGGACCATCCTGAGTGGCAACTGCCTTCGCCTGGGCTTCAGCTAGCTGAATGCGCTGTTCAGCCACCTGCATATCCGGTGCGTTCTGTAGTGCATTGTTAATTAATGAAGTGAGTTGATTATCGTGATACTCCAGCCACCATTGGCTGTCTGGCCAACCATTTTTCAGCGCCGTGGGTAATGCGGTGTCAACTTGTGCAGCGGGCGTTTGCTGGCTTAACGCCTGGCGGGTTTCATGCATAGGCGCACACCCGGCCAGCATCAGTAACAGCGGAAAACAGGCGATGGCTGGATAAAAGGAATCACGATTCATGGGGGAATAATCAGGTAAGAAACGGTGCGCGGAGATTACCGTGTGTTGCGATATATTTTTTAGTTTCGCGTGGCAATACATCAGTAGCAATAAAACGACATACCCAGAAAAATATAGACTAAGTAAATGATATCTTCCGATTTATCTTAATCGTTTATGGATAACGGCAAAGGGCTTCGTTTTTTCCTATACTTATTCAGCACTCACAAATAAAGGAACGCCAATGAAAATTATACTCTGGGCTGTATTGATTATTTTCCTGATTGGGCTACTGGTGGTGACTGGCGTATTTAAGATGATATTTTAAAATTAATTAATGTCATCAGGTCCGAAAATAACGAGAATATTTCAGTCTCTCATCCTGTTGCGCTCCTGTCATGTGCATTGCTTCATATAATCACTGGCGCAAGGAGCGCGCAGGGGGCGGCCAATCGCCGCCGCCCCCTGCACCCC
>OLRZ01000732.1_pt1 | contig 25620 bp, 20 predicted proteins | sample 1671931 | NCBI WGS metagenome assembly OLRZ01 (sample SAMEA3136627, study PRJEB25190) | human gut metagenome | reverse complement strand
ACCTCGCTTGTATATGACGCAGAAGGGAATGAGATAAAGAAGTTAAAGCAGGAAAAGGATGTTTCCTATCTTGATTATGAAGATATTCCAGATGCGGCAAAGCTGGCGATTATTTCGATAGAAGATAAGAATTTTACCACACATCATGGAATTGATGTGGAGGGAGTGGCGCGTGCAGGACTTTCCCTCATTTTAAATAGAGGAAATATCACAATGGGAGGAAGTACGATCACACAGCAGCTTGCGAGAAATATTTTCCTTGGTTATGAGAAGACTTACAGCCGTAAAATAAAAGAAATGTTTATTGCGGTAGCATTAGAGCAGAAGTATACAAAGCAGGAAATTCTCGAATTTTATCTGAATAATGTATATTTTGCAAATGGTTACTATGGAATAGAGTCTGCTTCAGAAGCGTATTTTAACAAAAATGCAAAAGATTTATCTATTTCACAGATTGCATTTTTATGTTCTATTCCAAATAGTCCGAACCGGTATGATCCTTATAAACATAAGGACTCGACATTAAAGCGTCGTGACCGCATTCTCAAAAATATGTATGAGGACGGCTATATCAGCGAGAGTCAGTATGAGAAGTCTGTCGCTGAAAAGATAACGATCATGCCGAAAAAAGAGACAACAACGAATGACTACGCGGAAACATACATTTTAAAATGTGCGACAGAAGCCTTGATGAAACAACAGGGATTTGAGATTAAGACAACATTTTCCAGTGATTCAGAAAAAGAAAAATATAACAATGAATACGATGAGCTGTATAACACTTGCAAAAAAAGCTTATATTCAGCAGGCTATCGTATTTATACTTCAATAGACATGGAGAAGCAGAAGCAGCTGCAGGATTCCGTATCTTCCCAGCTTTCCATGTTTACAGAAAAGACGGACGATGGTGTTTACAAGGTACAGGGAGCAGCTGTATCCATTGATAACTCCACAGGAAAAGTGGCAGCCATCGTAGGTGGCCGTGAGGAAGATCAGGAAGGTTACGGTTTAAACAGAGCCTACCAAAGCTTCCGTCAGCCAGGAAGTGCGATTAAGCCCCTCCTCGTATACACACCAGCACTCGAAAAAGGATATACACCAGATAGTACCTTAGATGACAGCCGTATGACAGGAAGCGATTCCGTATCGAATGCAGGCTACTCCTATTCTGGTTCCATTTCTTTGAGAAGAGCGGTAGAGAAGTCAAGTAACGTAGCGACCTATCGTCTGTACGAAGACCTTGGGCCACGCAGTTGTATGAAGTATCTTGAAGCATTGAATTTCAAGGGACTCGATAAAAGAGATTATGAATATAACTCAACCTGTATCGGTGGTTTTACAAATGGAACAACTGTTGTAGAAATGGCGGCAGGTTATGCGACAATCGCCAATGATGGCGAATACCATACACCGGATTGCATCATAAAAATTACAGATACCAAGGGCAACGACATTGTACCAGAAGATAAATCGACAAAGTCTGTCTACTCCAGCAGTGCCTCAAGAATGATGACAAGTGTACTGCAAAGCTGCGTAACAGAATCAGAAGGAACCGCCCATGTCTGCCAGCTGGATGTAGATATGCCGGCAGCCTGTAAGACAGGAACAACCAATGACTATGTAGATGGATGGCTCTGTGGCTACACCCCATACTATACGACCGCAGTCTGGGTAGGAATGGACAAATATAAATCCGTAGATAACTTAAAAGGAAATACCTATCCAGCAAGCATCTGGAAAAATTACATGGACAAGATTCATCAGGGATTAACCCGCAAAGAATTTGAATCCTACTTAAGCGATACCGAAAGCACAACAGAAGCAACTACGGAATCTACCGAAGACGACACCGAAAGCACAACTGAAAGCACCACCGAATCAACCGAAGATAACACAGCCGCTGATACAACAGAGCCTGACACTTCTCAGGATTATTATAATCCGGATGATAACAATAACGACAATAATACCGAAAATAACAACAATGGCTATGGCGGCGGTAATAATGGCAACGGTGGAAACGATGCAAACAATGGAAACAACGGAAACAATGAAAATAACAACGACTCCGGAATGGACAACGGAGGAAATAATGATGGAGGCGACAGCGGGAATAACGGAGACAGTGGAACCCCCGATAATGGAGAATAAATACCACTGAAGTGCTTTGAAGTCGGATTGTTGAAAAGTATCTGAAAAAGAATACGAGGTTTGATTTTGTTTAGTTGTGCTAAACATTTCATTCTGCCCAGAAAAACAGGAACTTGGGAAAAATAAGTCCCAAGTTCCTATGGTCAGAATTCCACAGCGCAAAGGCACAAAATGCAATACTTATAACCATTCTTTTTTCTTTACCATAGTGTTCTTACAATTCAGCATAAAATTCGAACCTCGTATTCTTTTTTCTTTTTAATTTTATTTTTTTGAGCAATTCGACATAAAGTTATTAAATATCATCATCCTCATCATCAATAGAGTAATTATTAAGTTCGGAAAAATCAAGGAATTCACTTAAGGTCATGCCGAATACATTAGCAATTTTGTGAAGTGTTCGAACTTTGGGATTCTTGCTTGTTCCACGAATAATGTTGTCTATAGTAGATTGTTTTAATCCTGCTAATGTAGCTAATTTATTGATTGTAATATTACGTTTTTCACATAATTCCCTGATGCGTTTTGCATAAATATCAGAATATATCATAATTCACCTATAATATAATTATTTCTTTTATTAAGATGAGTTAATCATATCAGAGCAGAAATAATAACTTCCCTTTGCATAGTTGGCTTCACAAATAAAAAATAATAAAATGAAATTATTACCTTTACATAGGTAATAATAATGAACCAGTGTCTACTGTATTATAAAAAGTAATGCAGGAGGACAAGTGATGAAAAAATATGCATATGTAAGAGTATCAACAAAGGAACAAAATATAGATCGCCAGATATTAGCGTTAGAATCTTATAAAATTCCTAAGAAAAATATTTATTGTGATTATCAATCAGGTAAAAACTTTGAACGGCCAGCCTATCAAAAACTCATTAGAAAACTGAAAAAAGGAGATTTATTAATCATAAAAAGTATAGACCGTTTAGGGCGAAATTATAATGAGATATTAACACAGTGGCAGTACATAACAAAAGAAATAAAAGCAGACATTCTAGTTCTTGATATGGATTTACTTGACACAAGAAAGAAATCAGGTAACTTAACAGGAAAACTTATCTCAGATTTAGTATTGCAAATATTTGCGTATGTAGCACAGACAGAACGTGAGATTACTCATCAAAGACAAGCAGAAGGAATTGCAGCGGCAAAAATAAAAGGAGTCAGATTCGGAAGACCTGAATATCCAATACCACCAGATTTTCAAGCTGTATGCGAAGAATGCAAGTCAGGAAAACTATCAATAAGACAGGCAGCTTCTAAATTGGGGATGAATCCTTCGACATTTTATCGAAAATACAAAAAAATATCAGACAAAAGTGTGTCAGATAGTAGACATTTTGGTACATCTAAATGAGGCACGAAATACTAACAAAATAAGCGGTATTTCGTGCTTTTGTCATATTTATTTATAGTATATCATTTTTGTTTCTTAATGTCTAAGATATGAAACAAGAAGAAGGAGAGAGGTTATGAGCTTTACATTAAAGTATAATAATGGAACAATTTTTGATCCAATTAATTTTAGAAATGCTAGTAATTTGACAGCAGAAAATATAGTTACATATATGGAAGAAAAAGCAGAAGAGATGCAGGTACCAATGCAGTTGTCAATTGATACAGTTAAAGAGGGAGGATTATTGGGAAAAAAATATCCTTGTGTTGTTATTAAACATCCTAATCCACCACAAGAATATTTTACAAATGTTATTGTTATCAATGGAAGTACTGTGAATTTTTTCTTCTTTGGGAATTCGAAAGCTAATTATGTAACGAATAGAGCAAAACAAAGGGAAGGAACAATTTTAGGTGGAATTTTGAATGCTGTGTCAGGTTCAGATGAAATGGCATGGCAGCAGGAAAAAGTATGGCATGAGCAAGTTTATGAAGTCTTTATGGCATGTACTCAAAGCTAAAAATTTAGCTTTAAAATAATATTTAAATAAGAGGAGGTCAATTATGAAGAACAAAACTTTTAAACGAATTGTGTATAGAGGAAAGGTTAGATTTAGAATTTGCCCGAGATGTGGTGGTACAGGTACATTTAATAGCGGGGAAACATGTTATTATTGTCATGGTTCAGGTTCAATAAATGATTAATTAAAGAATGTATTACTGAAAGTGGAATCAAATGATTAATTTGGTTCCGCTTCTGATTTGAAGGAGAATGGAAAATGAGTGAAGCAGTAAAAGTTGCAGCAGAAATGGCAGAGAGAGAAGGCAGATATAGGGATGCCTATGGAAAATGGTGTGAACTTATTACAGAAAGTGAACGTTACGGAATACCCGATGTAAACTTATATAATTATTATATTAAACATAGGGATTATTGTAATTCAATGATGTAAATTGTTATAATAAAGATGTTTGGAGTGTAGATTATTCAAGGGTTTATAACTCTAATGTACTGGAAAATCCAGCTAAAGACAGCCCCCGAAGAGAGTATAGCCCCTATATTTGTGGCCTCGGAGCAAGGTTTGGATACGAGCGTATAAGCGAATATTCAAACCGCTGCGACTAAAGTCACAAATATAGGGGCTATACTCTCTTCGGGGCGTCTACTTTGCCTGTAGCAAACTCCTATTTCTCTTCCTTAATAGTATGGAACTGCTTATATTCCTCTAATCTCTTTGTAATTCTGTCATGAGGATTCAGAATTGCACTGATAGAAGCCTCATGGTTGATAGAATCAATTAAGAGAGCAATGTACTTGGCAACATCACAGCTTACATACCATGGACGCTCAAAGAGGTCTGGGCGCTGGTAAGTACAGTTCGTAGTGATTACCTTATAAATAAGCCCTTCTTCGTAAGCTTTATCGAAAGATTCCAGTCCGTTAGTGAACATACCAAAAGTAGAGATGCAGAATACACGACGTGCCTTTCTTCTCTTTAACTCTCTTGCAACGTCTAACATACTTTCACCGGAAGAAATCATATCATCGATGATCATTACGTCCTTACCTTCAACAGAAGAACCTAAGAACTCGTGAGCAACGATTGGGTTGCGTCCGTCAACGACAACAGAATAATCTCTTCTTTTATAGAACATTCCGATATCTACACCAAGAACGCTGGAGAAGTACATTGTACGGTTCATAGCACCTTCATCCGGGCTGATTACCATTAAATGTTCGTTATCAATCTCAAGATCGCTTGTAGAGCGAAGTAAAGCTTTGATGAACTGGTAAGTAGGCATGATATTGTCAAAACCTTTCAGTGGGATCGCGTTCTGTACACGAGGGTCATGTGCATCAAATGTAAGAACGTTATCAACACCGATTGCTGTAAGTTCCTGCAATGCGTAAGCACAGTCTAAAGACTCTCTGGAGCTTCTCTTATGCTGACGGCTCTCATAAAGGAACGGCATGATAACAGTAATGCTCTTTGGCTTACCTGAAGCAGCGCCGATGATACGCTTAACATCTGCGTAAATATCATCAGGAGACATATGGTTTTCATGGCCACATACTTTATATTTTAAACTATAATTAAGAACATCTGCAAGGATATAAAGATCTACGCCACGAACAGAATCGGAGATGAGTGCCTTTGCTTCACCGGTTCCGAAACGGGAACAGGTTGCATCGATAATATAAGTATCCTGCTCGTAATCTTTAAATACAACATTCTCTTTGTGTTCATGTTCACGCTCTTTACGCCAGTTCACAATATACTGGTCGATTCTCTTTCCAAGCTCTGCACAGCTAGGGTGAACAATAATTCCAAGCTTACCTACAGGAACGGTTGCAAATTTGCTATCATCTGGTCTCATGTGTTTTACTCCTTTAATCATATAATTATTATTATGTGAGATAAATCATATTACAATTCCTTTATAACATCCATTCTCTTATTCGTCAAGGGAGGAGAAAGCCTTTTTAATGCGAATGTCTTCTCCGTAAATATGTAAAAGGGTGTAGGACTGTATGATTCTTGAAAAAACTCTTTCTGTGTAAGAACGGTTAATCTGTTCTAAAGAAAGATTTGTACTTATAATAGTAGATTTTTTATTGAGAATTCTTTCATTAATACATAAAAAAAGCTGAGAATTAATGAAAGAATTATTAAGTTCTGTGCCGAGATCATCAATGATGAGAAGGTCACAATGCAGGAAAGCAGGCAATGTCTGTGCATTATTTGCTCCCCGGCGAAATGTATAGTCAGCCAGCTGGTCAAAAAACTGATAGGCAGTCAGGTAAATAACACCTTTTCCACGATTCAGAAGTTCTCCCGCGATACAATTTGAAAGAAATGTCTTGCCAACACCTGCATTTCCATAAATCAAGAGATTCTGCCCCGATTTTGAGTCAAAACTTTCAATAAAAGAATGGCTTGCCGATAAGACATTTTCTATATTCTCACGAGGGGAAAGCTTCTCTCTGCCGCTTCTTTGTGTAGAATAATACTCTCTGCGAAAAGCAGAAAAACTTTCTGTACCAGCCACATCCTCTATATTAGACTGGCTGTAAAGAATATGGCGAATCTTCTGTTGAAAACAGCGGCATTTTTTATCGCCTATATAGCCAGTGTCTTTACATTCCGGACAATCGTAAATCGGGTCAAGATAATCTGCCGGGTAATCATGGATCGCCAGCAGGTTGACTTTTTCCATAGAAAGATCATAAATCGTGTCCTGCAAAGACTTCTTTGCCTCAGCATTAGATACCTGCTTAAGAAGGAGTGCCTTTGCCTTTTCCACAGAAATATGAGCAATCTGTTCGTCAATCTGACGAATTTCAGGAATCAGAGCATAAACACGCTCTTTGCGTTCCTGTTCCGCCATATAATTGCGGCGGCGTACTGCATCATATTCATTCATAATATCCTGGTATTGTCTTGTGGAAATGCCCATAGCTTACCTCCTGGTCTTATCAAGAAGACGAGATTCCAAATCATTAAAGTCATACGTTCTCTGTTCAAAGTTGTGGAACTGGTTCGCAGCAGTATTTTTTCTGGCAGCTGCCCCAGTACTTCCTTTACGAGGCTGTACCTGTGTATATCCGGCAGCAGAACCTGAAGAAGACGAAGCAGTAGAACGATGCTTATCATCTAAATGCTTAATATCTGAAGTATTCCGGACACCGAGCCGTTTCCAATCTTCAAGAATTTTGTTTGCATACGGAAAACTTGCCTGATGCGTTGCCAGAAGTGTCCGGCTGCACGCCTCGATAATAATATCCGTACCAAGTCCAAGAGAATTCCACTTCTTTATGTAGTCAAGCTCGGCAGACCCCGGATCACGATTCGAAATGCCAAATGCCTTCATAATAGGAAAAACATTCTGTGAATACAGCGTACTTTGTTCCTTTGCCTCCTGAACACTTGTGATGCCCTGCTGATACCAGTTAATCGCAACACTCTCGATATAGCGGACACTCTTCTTTCCACGAGTAACACAGTACTCAATTAAATATTCCAGCAAATCAGAAGAGAAATGCAGCTGGTCATTAATATAGCAAAAACTATTCAGTTCCGTTGTAGAAAATGGCCGTCCAATATAAGTCTCCGCCATATAAATCGTCCGCTCTAAATCCTTATTCGTCATTGAAGCCTGTACTTCCGTAGGACTTAATGTATTCTTATCTGGTACAGGAGTGATTGTTGGTGAAAGAGAAGTCCCAGTTTGTCCTGTAGATTCAGAGGGCATAGTATTTCCAGCAGAACCAGAAGTTCCAGAGGTTATAATATTTCCAGCAGAACCAGAAGTTCCGGCAGTCATAGCATTTCCGTCAGTGCCAGTAACTCCAGTAGCCATAACTTTTTCAGAAGTTCCAACAGCTTGAGTAGTTCCTGTATCACCAGAGATTCCATTTGCCATAGATTCAGAGCCAGTCACCGTAGCAGCCGTCTCAGAAGCAGCTCCTGTCTGTAGAATACCAGCTTTCTCCCAATAAGAAAGTGCTCTCAAAACGTCTTTTCGTGTCAGTTCTAAATGATCTGCAATACGTTCCACATCAACAGGCAATCCCATACCCTGCAGACGAAGAATCAGAAGATAAATCTTAACATATTCTCCATCCGCCTTTATCATATATTCATCAATAAATTTGTTTGGCAGAACAGTAACTTCATTCTGTACGTTGTAAAGTAAAGTAATCTTATCGCTCATTATACCCCTTATTTCTATCATCTGTAGTTTATCGGTTATCATCATGCGTTTTAATAAATTGTAAATGTAAATTCTATAGAATAAATAGTTATCCAAATATCAAATGCCAGAAAACAGCATCGGTATATTCTGAATAATTCATAATATAGAATAGCACACCCTCAAAAAAAAATACAGTTTCGAATCTGGGGAGAATGTGGATAGAATTGGGGATAACTCCTGTATAAAACCTTGATGGATAATGTGGATACTTTTGTGGATAATGTGGATAACTTTGTGGATAGGTGGGTAAAATTCGATATTTTGGGGAGAAAACTGGTCAAAAAGGGTGATAAGTTCCAAGATATAGGTGTGAACGAATAAAAATACAATGTGGACAAAATGTAAACAACATGGGGAAAGACTCAGAATACCCCCAAAAAATTTTTTAAAATTGTGGATAATGTGGATAACTTTCTGGGTTACTGCAGAGACAGATATGCTCTCTTTGGCTGATGAAGCAAAATCAGAAGTTGGTATCCACAATTTTTGTTCGCCCTGCGGGATGCTTATAGGAGTGTTATAAAATTGTAAAAAAAGAACCGTCTATTCAACGGTTCAAAGAGAGGAAAGTATGAAAAAATCTATCAAAAAGATAATTCGTTGTTTTTTTGATGGCTTTATCATACTGAAAATTTGTGAACAGTTTCTTTTATTTAATGAGGGCATCTTTTGTCTGTGGCAACCCAGAACTTATTTTTCAGCCAGAAGTTCTTCTCCGATCTCTACAACATTTCCTGCACCCATCGTAATCAGGAGGTCATGTCCTTTTACGTGAGCCTTTACGAAATCTTTGATTTCTTCGAAGCTTGGGAAATAATGTACATCCTGTCCATCTTCCTGTAAAAGTTTCATTACATCTTTAGAAGAAACTTCTCCGGTATCTACCTCACGGGCAGCGTAAATATCAGCCAGAACAATGTGATCTGCCTGCTCTAAAGCCTTCGCAAACTCAGGGAGAAACGCCTTTGTACGGGTGTATGTATGAGGCTGGAAGATAACCCAGAGTTCATCATGCGGATAATCCTTTGCAGCAGATAAAGTAGCGCGGATTTCTGTTGGATGATGAGCGTAGTCATCAATGACAGTTACATCACCGAGAGAACCCTTGTACTCAAAACGGCGGTGTGTTCCACCAAAAGATAAAAGTCCTTTACGGATTGCATCTAAAGGAAGTCCAATTGCTTCTGTACAAGCAATAGCTGCCAGAGAATTCATAACATTGTGGCAGCCTTTTACATTTAATGCGATACGACCCTTTGGCTCGCCATGTGCAACAAGGTTATAGGAAGCATTTCCTTCTTTATCAAATGCAATATCCGTTGCAGTGTAATCATTTTCCGGATTCAGGCCGAAAGTAACGTGCTTCTGAGCAAGACCATTCAAAATAAAGTCAGTATGCTCCATATCGCCATTAATAATGATAAGACCATCATCAGCAGTCTGAGAAGCAAACTTGTGGAAAGAATTCTTAATATCTTCAATATCCTTAAAGAAATCCATATGGTCTTCTTCTACATTTAAGATAATAGAATATAAAGGATAGAATTCTAAGAAACTGTTCGTATATTCACATGCTTCTGTAAGGAAGAGGTCAGAATGGCCGACACGAATATTTCCGCCGATACGGTCTAACATACCTCCGACACTGACCGTAGGATCGGTATCTGCCTGAAGAAGAATGTGAGTAAGCATAGAAGTTGTTGTTGTCTTTCCATGTGTTCCGGCAACGGCGATAGACTTCGCAAAGTTTGCCATGATCTGTCCGAGAAGAGCTGCGCGGGTCATCATAGGGACGCCTTTATTCTTTGCAGCAGCAAATTCTTCGTTAGATTCGTGAATGGCAGCAGTATAAACAACAAGATCGATATCATCGGTAATATTCTCTGCTTTCTGTCCAATAACAACCTTTGCACCTGTTTCTTCAAGATGCTTTGTCATGTCGGAAGACTGCATATCAGAACCGGTCACTGTGAAATGTCTGTTTAATAAAATTTCGGCAAGACCGCTCATGCTGATGCCGCCAATACCGATAAAATGAACATGAATCGGCTTTTGAAAATCAATTGTATACATATTTCCCTCCAGTGCCACAAGATGTGTCTCAGAAAATCCGTCATATGGGACTTAGTGAGTACATATAAATAAATATGGCGAAAAAAATCAGTTTAATTATTAAAAAGTCGTTTATAGTATAGCGCACAGATAAACGAGATTCAAGAAAGAATTGCGATACTTAAGGTCTCTTCTGTACACATCTTATAGTAAGGGTGCCAGGGTACCTTGAAAAATTCCTAAAACAGCCAGTAATAGGGCACTTTTCATTATAATGTCCTATTGTTTTCGTGGGATTTCTACATTTAAATGTAAAAGATAACCATATGGACGATACAAAATATATAAAAAAATAAAAAATATATTTTGTTTTTTGTGCTAAACTGCTTTCCATTTGGGAATTTCAGTGCTATAATAAGTATTATGTGACAAAGGGGTGATTATTATGATAAAAAAAGAAATGATAGCAATGCTCTTAGCTGGTGGACAAGGAAGCCGTCTTGGCGTACTAACCTCAAAATTAGCGAAACCGGCAGTAGCATTCGGCGGAAAGTACAAAATCATTGATTTTCCGTTAAGTAACTGTATTAACTCTGGAATCGACACAGTAGGTGTTCTTACCCAGTATCAGCCATTAAGACTGAACCAGCACATCGGTATCGGTATTCCTTGGGATTTGGATCGTAATATAGGTGGTGTTTCTATTCTGCCTCCATACGAGAAGAGCCAGAATACTGACTGGTACACAGGAACAGCGAACGCGATTTATCAGAACATGGAATTCATGGAGTATTATCATCCAGATTATGTAATTATTCTTGGTGGTGACCATATTTATAAGATGGACTATGAACTGATGCTTGAGTTCCATAAGAAGAACAACGCCCAGATCACACTGGCTACATATGAAGTACCATGGGAAGATGCCAGCCGTTTTGGTCTGGTAATCACAGATGAGAATAATCAGATTCTCGAATTCGAAGAGAAACCAGCGAACCCAAGAAGTAATAAAGCATCCATGGGTATTTACATCTTTAACTGGGAAGTATTAAAGGAAGCTCTGGAAACTTTATCCGAACAGCCTGGCTGTGACTTCGGTATGCATGTAATTCCTTACTGCCACCAGCGCGGTGATAAGATTATGGCTTACAACTACCAGGGTTACTGGAAGGACGTAGGAACACTTTCCGCATATTGGGAAGCGAACATGGAATTAATCGATATTATCCCAGAATTTAACCTTTACGAAGAGTTCTGGAGAATATATACAAAGACAGACGTTATTCCACCACAGTATTTCTCAGCAGACTCTAAGGTAAATGCCTGCATCGTCGGAGACGGAACAGAAGTTTACGGTGAGATTTCCAACTCTGTAATCGGAGCTGGTGTTGTCATTGAGGAAGGTGCTGTAGTTACGAACTCTATTATTATGAATAATACCGTGATCAAGAAGGGTGCTAAGATTGAGAAGTCTATCATTGCAGAGAGCGTAGAAGTCGGAGAGAACGCAGAGCTTGGTGTATTTGAAGAAGCAGAGAACAAGTATAAACCTAAGGTTTATAGTGGCGGCTTAGTTACTATAGGTGAAGGTTCTGTTATCCCGGCCAACGTTAAGATCGGTAAGAATGTCGCAATCGTAGGAAAGACAACAGCAGAAGATTATCCAGACGGAATTCTGGCAAGCGGCGAATCCATTATCAGATAGTAGAGGGCAGGTGACATAAATGAAGTCTATAGGTATTATTTTAGCAGGTGGTAATAATAACAGAATTGGAAGATTATCCGATAAACGTGCGATTGCAGCCCTGCCAGTAGCAGGAAGCTATCGTGCAATTGATTTTACATTAAGTAATATGAGTAATTCCCGCGTATCTAAAGTAGCGGTATTACCTCAGTTTAATGCTCGTTCTTTAAATGAACATTTAAGCTCAAGTAAATGGTGGGATTTCGGAAGAAAGCAGGGAGGACTCTATGTCTTCACTCCTACTGTTACAAAGAACAATAACTCATGGTATCAGGGAACAGCAGATGCTCTTTATCAGAACATTGATTTCCTTAAGAAGAGCCATGAGCCTTATGTAATCATCGCAACAGGTGATGGTGTATACAAGATGGATTACGGCAAGGTTCTTGAAGCTCATATCGCTAAGAATGCAGATATCACGGTAGTTTACACAACATTAAAAGATACAGATGACGATTTAACACGTTTTGGTGTTCTTAAGTTAGATGAGAACGAAAGAATCGTAGAATTTGAAGAGAAGCCACTCGTTGCTTCCTCTAATAACGTATCTATCGGTGTTTATGTAATCAGAAGACGCCATTTAATTGAGATTCTTGAGCGTTGTGCAAGAGAAGACAGACACGACTTTGTACAGGATGTACTCGTTCGTTATAGAAATGTTCGTAAGATTTACGGCTATAAGCTTGATACATATTGGAGAAATATTGCAACAGTAGATTCTTATTATAAGACAAATATGGATTTCCTGAAGAAAGACGTAAGAGATTACTTCTTCAAACAGTATCCGGATGTATACTCTAAAGTAGACGATCTTCCGCCGGCAAAATACAATACAGGTGCAGAAGTAAAGAACAGTATTATTTCCTCTGGATGTATTGTTAACGGTAAGGTTGAAAACTCTATTATCTTTAAAGATGTATACATTGGAAACAACTGTACTATCAAGAACTCCATCATTTTGAATGATGTATATATTGGAGATGACTCCTATATTGAGAACTGTATCGTAGAGAGCAGAGATACTCTACGTCCAGGAACGAACTACGTCGGAACCGATGATGAGGTTAAGATAGTAATTGAGAAGAATGTACGGTACATTCTGTAATTAGTAACAACATTATTGGGAGGACAGGTCATGCAGATTACCGATATAAGAATCAGAAAAATAGCAAAAGAAGGAAAGATGAAAGCGGTCGTATCCGTAACTTTTGATAATGCATTTGTTGTGCACGATATCAAAGTAATTGACGGAGAAAAAGGTTTATTTATCGCAATGCCAAGCCGCAAAGCATCCGATGGCGAGTATCGTGATATCGCACATCCGATTAACTCTGATACTCGTGACATCATCCAGAAAAGTATTCTTCAGGAATACGAAGCAATCATGGCCTCGGGGGAAGAGGAAACAGTCGGAGAAGCAGAGGTAGCGTTATAAATATAACTGTAGCAAAACTTAGAAGATAAAGGGGCTGACGTAAAACAGCTCTTAACCTTATAGCAGGAATTTCTGTATAATATATGGAATTCCTGCTATATTTTTATGAAGATTTTTGAAGATTGCAAGAGTCATTTTGCTATTCGAAAATTTTTCTTTTTAGAAAATGCATAATCTATGATATACTAAAAAACATATGTTGTTTATGCTGTTATGAAAAAATATCAAGTAGAACTTCGAGAATTGATTTTTAACAATATCTTACAGAACGGCACAAAAAGATTCCGAGAGTACATTAGATGTACAGTGGAGGTTAGATACATTGAATACAAATAAAATATTCGCAGGGTGCTTTAATTTCTTTCGCAAATGGAAAGTGAAAAAGAATCAGATTACCCTGATAGAGAAATTAAATACCGGGGGTACAGGAAGCCTGTTTGAGATAAAAAACGAATGTGAAAAAAGAGGGTTACCTTTTCATTTTAATATCATTACGCATGCAGATTATGAAGTGAGTCTACGTAATCTGGGAGGCTTGCTAAAGCTTTTTACTATAAAGGCTTTTCGAATGGCGACTTCATCCCATATTTTTTTGAATGACAATTTTTTGCCGCTTGGATATATGAAGCTGTCGGATGAGACAAAGGTAGTTCAGCTTTGGCATGGGATGGGATCTTTTAAGAAGTTTGGCGGTTCATCGGAGACGAACCCGGAAGTTTTAAAGGAGCTTAAAGCGGCAACGAAAAATACAGACCACATACTGGCAAGTTCAGAAAATATCAGGGACAACTATGCAGAGGCTTTTATGGCACCGAAAGAAAAGGTGATCTGTATCGGATGTCCACAGGTGGACTATTTTTTCAGAGAGCATGATATTGCTGCGTGGAAGGAAGAGCTTAGTGAACGATATCCGGAAATGAAAGGAAAGAAGCTTGTTCTTTATGCGCCGACTTTTCGTGGGGAGGAAGAACATGATAAAAAGCTTTTAGAAGCGTTTGATTTTGATGCATTTCAGAAAGAACTTGGGAAAGACTATTTCTTAATGGTACGTCTTCATCCGCAGATTCAGTCTGCAAAAGTGCCGGATACCGTAGCAAATATGACCGATTATCCGAATGTCCGCAAACTTCTTTGCATGACAGACATTTTAATTGCAGATTATTCTTCGATTGCTGTAGAATACTCCCTCTTAAATCGCCCGATTATTCTCTATGCATTTGACAAAGGGTGGTATTTGAGTGAGGACAGGGGATTTTATTTTGACTATGAAAAGACAGCACCTGGTCCGATTGTAGAAAATATGCAGGATTTAATCAACTGTATTAAAAATAAACAGTGGGATATTGCGAAAGTAGAGAAATTTGCACATCTTCACAACGATTATTTTGATGACAAATCTGCGAGGAGAGTGGTAGACTACTATTTTGGCAATGGAAAAAAGCTGCCGAACTCTGCATCGGAGCCAGAACCATTCTATGAAGAGTGGAATCAATACCGCCCAAAACACCGCAGAAAGAAAAATCCTGACAGCATCAGCCAGAATATTTTTGATAATGTTTCCGGCAAAAGCCAGAACGGAAAACTCCCCGAAAAATGGGCAACACAGGATGCCGAAGAAGCCGTAAACTCCTGGGAGTCTGAGCGCAAAAAGCAAAGAAAGAGACAGCAGCAAAAGGCGAGAATGCAGGAAAAGTTAAAACAGCAGACAGCAAACGTAACTAAGCAAAAGAATAAGAAAAATAACAATTTTATATCGGGTATAGATAAGTTAACATCAAAAAAAGAAAAAGATATAAATAAACAAAAACAATTAAAGTTACAAAATCAAGAAGAAAAAAGTACAAAAGAAACCTCAGAAGAAATAAAATCACGAAAGGAACATAGAATGAAAGTAATCGTAGGATTGGGTAATCCAACAGACCAGTATAAAGGAACAAGACACAATGTAGGATATATGGCGATTGACCGTATCGCAGAGGCAAATCGAATCAATATTAATCAGCATAAGTTCAAGGCAATGGTAGGAAGTGGTATCATCGGTGGCAGCAAAGTTCTTCTCGTAAAACCATTAACTTATATGAACTTAAGCGGCGAAAGCATTAGGCCAATCATGGATTTCTATAAGCTGGATTTAAGCGACATCCTCGTAATTTATGATGATATCAGTTTAGAGCCTGGAGTGCTTCGTCTTCGCACGAAAGGAAGTGCCGGCGGACATAATGGAATGAAGAGCATTATCAAACATTTAGGAGGAGACACTTTTCCACGAATCCGTGTCGGTATCGGCGGCGAAAAACATCCGGGACAGGATCTCGCAGATTATGTTCTTGGACATTTCAAAGACGACGAAAAAGAACTGCTCTCCGATGCATTAGACAAAGCTGAAAAAGCAGCAGAACTTTTTGCACAGGATGAATTTTCAGAAGCTATGAACAAATATAGCGTAGGAAAGAAGAAGAGAAAAACTTTGGAATAGGAGAAAATATTTTTCCGTTGCGCTATAAATAATAGTAAAAGCAAGCATGCAACAGAAAAGTGCAACAACCAAAATAAAAGGAGGTATCATGAAAACTTTATCAAACCCTCTTTTAAAATTCGATACTTATATTGATATAAAAACCGCAATGAGCCAACAGGCTTATCCCATCGTCCTGAATGGTTGTGTTGATTCTCAAAAAGCACACTTTATTCCAAATTTGGGGGAGGATTTTCCTTGTCGGTTTGTGTTGACGTATAAAGAAGAGAAGGCGAAGGAGCTGTATCAGGATTTGAGTTTTTTTGATCCGAATACGGTGCTGTATCCTTCGAGAGATGTGCTGTTTTACAGTGCAGATGTGCATAGTAATCACATTGAGCGGCAGCGAATGGACATTTTAAAAAAGATTGTGGAGGGAAAGCCTCTCACGATTGTTGCCTGTCTTGATGTGTTTATGGAGAAAATGATTCCGTTTGAGGAGTTTAAGGAGCATTGCCTGACGATTGATTTTGAATCAATTATTGATACAGATGCATTAAAACTCAAGCTTTCAGAGCTTGGATATGAAAACAGTGGCCTGGTGGAAGCGCCAGGGCAGTTCGGTATCCGAGGGGGAATCATTGACATTTTCCCGTTGACGGAGGAACTTCCGGTTCGAATTGAGCTGTGGGGGGATGAAGTGGATTCCATCCGCTCTTTTGATACGGAAACGCAGCGAAGTGTGGAAAAGCTGGACGAGGTTCAGGTATACCCTGCGACAGAAATGATTCTTTCAAGAAATAAGATTGGTGAGGCAGTTCGCCGAATGAAGGAAGAGTATAAGAAGCAGGAAGAAGCATTTAAGAAGAGAAAGCGTTTTGCGGAAAAAGAACGTCTTCGGAAGATGACGGTAAGGACAGAGGAGGAACTTCTTTCTTTTGGAACAGCAGAGGGAAGTGAGGCATTATTGTCCTATTTTTATGAGAAAACGGTTTCATTTCTTGAATATTTACCAGAAAATACACTCTTTTTCATTGATGAACCGCATCGTGTTCTGGAAAAAGGAAAGGCATATGAGGAAGAATTTTTCCTTTGTATGCAGAGTCGATTAGAAGGTGGATATGTGCTGCCGGGACAGGCGGATTTGCTGTTTGGATATGAGGAGATTCTGTCAAAAGTGATGGTGGGACCGCTTATTTTGCTCAGTTCTGTTATTCAGGATTACGCTTTTTACAAGCCGAAAACCACTTGTGATATCGAGGCAAAGTCCATTTTTTCATATAATAATAGTTTTGACCAGCTTATCAAGGATTTAGAACACTGGAAAAAGCAAAATTACAGGATTTTGCTGCTTTCTTCTTCAACAACAAGGGCGAAGCGTCTTGCAGAAAATATCAAGGATTATGGTCTGCTTGCGTATTTTGCAACTGATTTTGACCGCACGATTGCACCGGGGGAGATTATGGTGGCGAGTGGCCGACTTGGAAATGGTTTTGAGTATCCGACGCTTAAATTTGTCGTTTTGTCCGAAAAAGACATTTTCAAGGAAAGAAAGGCGAAAAAGCCGAAGAAGAAAAGCCAGTACAGTGGCCAGAAAATCAATTCTCTTTCGGAGATTTCAGTCGGTGATTATGTTGTCCATGAAAAATATGGACTCGGTATTTACCGTGGCATGGAAAAAATTGAGTCCGATGGAATTACGAAAGATTACATCAATATTGAATACAAAGATGCGAGTAATCTTTTTGTTCCGGCATCACAGCTTGAACTCATTCAGAAATATTCGAATTTAAGTGCAAGAAAGCCAAAACTGAATAAGCTTGGCGGCACAGAATGGGAAAAGACGAAAAGCCGGGTTCGCTCGCAGGTGCAGATTGCGGCACAGGATCTGGTAAAACTTTATGCCGAGAGGCAGGCAAAAGAAGGCTACGCTTACGGCAAAGATACCGTCTGGCAAAAAGAATTTGAAGAATTATTTCCATATGAAGAAACGGAAGATCAGTTAAGCGCGATTGAAGACACCAAGCGTGATATGGAAAGTCATCGAATTATGGACCGTCTTATCTGCGGAGACGTTGGATATGGAAAGACCGAGGTTGCAATCCGAGCGGCATTTAAGGCAGTTATGGACAGCAAACAGGTAGTTTATCTTGTACCGACAACCATTTTAGCACAGCAGCATTACAATTCATTTAAAGAAAGAATGGAACATTATCCAGTCGAGATTGCCATGCTTTCTCGTTTTTGCACGCCAAAAGAACAAAAACGTATTTTTGATGGGCTGAAAAACGGGACGATTGACATTGTCATCGGCACACATAAAGTTCTTTCAAAAAATATCAAATACAAGAATCTCGGACTCCTTATTATTGATGAGGAACAGCGTTTTGGCGTAAAACAGAAAGAAAAAATCAAGCAGCTGAAGAAAGATGTTGACGTTCTGGCATTGTCCGCAACCCCAATTCCAAGAACCCTGCACATGAGTCTTGCCGGAATCCGTGACATGAGTGTTCTTGAAGTTCCACCAGTGGACCGCCGGGCAATTCAGACCTACGTTATGGAGTACAACGAGGAACTTGTCCGCGAAGCAATCGAACGAGAACTTGGCAGAGGCGGACAGGTATACTATGTATACAATCGAGTCAACAATATCGATGAAGTAGCAGCAGGCTTACAACGGCTTTTACCAAATGCCACAGTAGAGTATGCACACGGGCAAATGGGCGAGCGCCAGCTTGAAACGATTATGTCCGGCTTTATCAATAAAGAAATAGATGTTTTAGTCTCCACGACCATCATCGAAACTGGACTCGACATCCCAAATGTTAACACGATGATTATTCAGGATGCACAGTTATTTGGCCTTTCCCAGCTTTATCAGCTAAGAGGCCGTGTCGGCCGTTCCAACCGAACTGCATACGCATTCTTAATGTATAGAAGAAACTCTATCTTAAAAGAAGAAGCCGAAAAACGATTAAAAGCTATCCGTGAATTCACTGACTTAGGAAGTGGTTTCAAAATCGCTATGCGTGACCTCGAAATCCGTGGGGCCGGGAATCTTCTTGGTGCAGAACAATCCGGTCATATGGAATCCGTCGGATACGATCTTTACTGCAAAATGCTCAACGAGGCCGTATTAACAATGAAAGGCGAACAGCAGGAAGTCGATACATTTACCACATCCATCGACCTGTCCATCGATGCTTACATTCCGGAAACCTACATCAAGAGCGAATCCGAAAAACTCTCCTGGTATAAACGAATCGCAACTATCGAGACGCAGGAAGAATCCGAGGACATGATCGAAGAAATGACCGACCGTTACGGTGATACACCAGCACCACTCATCCGCCTCATGGACGTTGCACTCCTTAGAGAAGAAGCCCATCAGGCATGGCTTCTTTCCATCGAGCAGAAAGGAAGCAAAATCCTGTTTACCATGAACCCACGGGCGAAAGTTCGCGTTGAAGAAATTGACGGTTTCCTCAAACAGTACCGCAACAAGATGAAAATAAAACCAGAAGCGAATCCGGTGTTTGTGTTCGAATCTACAGGGATACCGAAAAAAGACTTACTGGCAAAAGTCAGGGAAATCATTGGGGAAATCCAAAAACTACAGGATAAATCCTGATTGCCGCAGGCAAGGAGACGCACCCAAAGAGAGCCGATACCCTATATTTGTGACTTTAGTCGCAGCAGGTTGAATGTTCGCTTAAAGCGCTCGCATCCAACCTTTGCTCCCAGGCCACAAATATAGGGTATCGGCTCTCTTTGGGTGCTGTTCGTTAGCTGTAGAAGCAAAATCAGAACTTATCTTAGAGGATTTGGGGATTCTCTAATAGGTTGTGGCTTCCCGTAAAATGAGATATTAAAGATTAACATTCAAACTATGGTTACAATATCTCAACAATTTTACGATAATAATCCGGATCATAAATAACTAATATCAAAATCTGTATGGTAATGTAGCTAAAAATTAGCATTTTCCTGTTAATTCAAAGGAATTACTAAGTTGCTTCAAGTGTCAATCCTTCTGAAAAATAATTTACCAGAGTTCCTGTTTATTTCTCTAACCCTACAAACCAGAATTTACTTGTTGTATTCTTCCTTTTGTACTATAATAGAAAAATGTAGTGTAAAATTATAGGAGGTTCAAATGAAAGCGAAATTAACAAAAGTTCTTTCCATCGTTCTTGTAGTAATCATGGCCCTGAGTCTCATGACCGGCTGTTCTACATCAAGCAGTGGAAAAGGAACAAAAACACAGGATGGAAATAAAGTTTTATTCAGCTATGACGGAACAGATGTCACATTAAAAGAAGCATGGTTGTATGCTAAGATGCTTAGCGCACAGTATGAGCAGACTTACAGCAGTTACTATGGAAGTGACTTCTGGAGTATGTCCATGGGTAAAGACGATGATGGGAATGACCAGACATTTGAAGAGTATGTAAAAAAGCAAGTTATTTCCCAGATGAAACAGAACATCATCCTTATCAAAAAGGCAGATAAGTATGACTGTAAGTTAACTCATTCAGAAAAACAGCAGTGCAGTGATTCTGCACTTTCCTATTATCAGGATAAGACTGGTAAAAAGGTTATGAAAGAATGTGGTGCTACTCGTGAAGATGTAGAAAAAATCTATGAAGACAGTACACTTGCTTCTAAGGTTCAGAAGAAGATTGAAAGCAAAGAAAAAGTTACAGTAACAGACGATGAAGCAAGAAAGTCCACAATCTACAGAGTTGTATTTGCCACAACAAAGACAGGTGATAACGGCCAGACAACAGAAATGAGTAAAAAAGAGAAAAAGGCCGTGAAAGCAAAAGCAGAAAAAGCTCTCAAAGAAATCCAGAGCGGCAAGAAGACAATTAAGAAAGTTGCCAAAGAACAGAATTACTCCAACACAGATGAATCCTATGCAGCAGGCGAATCCGAAGAGGGAGAAGCTTTCGAAAAAGTAATGAAGAGCATGAAAGATGGCGATATTGCAGATAAAGTCTTAGAATGTGACAACGGATACGTTATCGCTAAACTTGTTGCTTACACAGATAAAGAAGAAACAGCAAGCAATAAGAAAACTTTAAAAGAAAAGAAACAGTCCGAAGCTTTCCAGAAGAAATATGACAACTGGACTAAGAAACTTGAGAAGAAATGGGACTACAATAAAGATGTAGACCAGAAACTCTGGGCACAGGTATCTTTAAAGAGTGCGGATTCCACAGCTACAGAGACATCAACAGAGACAACAGCAGCTTCCAGTGAAGCTTCTACAACAGAAGCCTCTAGTGAAGCTACAACAGCAGCTAAATCTAAATAGGAATTTGCCGCAGGCAAAGGAGACACCCTCTGTAAGACAAATAAAGCATATTTGTGACTTTAGTCGCTGCAGGTTGAATGTTCGCGTAAAAGCGCTCGCATCCAACCTTTGCTCCGAGGCCACAAATATGCTTTATTTATCTTACAGAGGGCTGTGTTTTGGCTGGGGAGGAAAATTCTATTTATTGCTGGAGGGATTTGGGGAATCTCCAGAAGGTTCGTCTGTTTACTCACCCCGGCAAATTCCTATTTTACCAATACATATTCATATATTCTCTGGCTTTATCATCTGATAATGCAAATTCTTCTATTAAATTTCTTAAGGTTTCTTCCTGATTAACATGAAACTTTTTGCAAATGTTTATTGTTCCTTCGATTTTGCCCTCAAGTTTGCCCTCAAGTTTGCCTTCAAGTCTGCCTTCACGTCTACCTTCAAGTCTGGCTTTTTCTCCTTCTTTCCTTTTCATTTCCTCTAACATTTCATCGAATGGGTCAGTCATGTTAGGATCACTTCCTTTCTCTGTTATTGCTAATACCTGTTTGATAATTGATTGTGAATTTACAACAGAACCCAGAGTTAACCCTATAATCAGATACGAGTGGTTTTAAGTATTCTGGCATTATCAACATATCTACCAGATTAAATGGACCGTCCCAGTCTTCTTTTCCATAGTATATGCACAAGCTTATTACTGGATGCAAACGGTCACTTTTTTGTAGGCCGGATAAAAATTCATCGGATGTATCAAAATTTTTTTCATTTCTGTTTTTAGCTGTTATCTCGTTGTATTCCTTTAAGTAAATAAGAGAATCTGCTATCATATGCCGTAGAGGCATGGCATAATGAATTTTCTCCTGATTCTCCAGACTCCATATGATAAAGTCAACGCCGTAAGCTGTTTTGCGGACAACATCCAGTATTCGCTGGACGGTATCTGCATGATTATTAAACTTAATTATGGATGAGACATCAGTATCTGCTTCTTTTAAATCATTTGGCTTTAGTATAGTGTTTCCATCGAATAATACTGTGTTAAATAAATCTGCAAACCGCTGATTATTCTTCCAGAAAGTCTTTAGTACAGTGTCTGGTTTTACGTTATTTTTAATTGCCAATTTGACACCATCCTTTCTAAACTATATACCTAATGGTTATTTACAAGGAATATATTACCATAATTTTCTTGAAATGTAAATATGAAAATTAGCATTTTTTACATGTATAGTGTATAATTTAAAGATATATCAGTTGGGAGATGACTCCCACCTCTATAGGGACGCCACTGAAAAAGTGGTCGTAAAATCATATATCTGATATAATTAAGGTATCATAATTGTCGGAGGTTGAAATGTTATCATCCCAACTTAAACTTAGCCTTAGTTATTATTCAGATTTATATGACATGATTGTTCCAAAAGATCATATTCTAAGAAAAATCAGGGAATTGGTCGATTTTTCTTTTATATATGATGAATTAAAAAATAAATATTGCCTTGATAATGGACGTAATGCAAAAAACCCTATATTGCTATTTAAATATCTGCTTTTAAAATATCTTTATAACCTTTCTGATAATGGTGTTGTTGAAAGATCACGATATGATATGTCTTTTAAATATTTTCTGGAATTAACGCCAGAAGAAGAGGTTATCCATCCTAGTCTTTTAACCAAATTCAGAAAGCAGCGTTTAAAAGATGAAAATATACTTGATCTGCTCATAAATAAAAGTGTAGAACTTGCCATAAATCAAGGTGTTTTAAAAAGCAATACTATAATTGTTGACTCAACTCATACAGAAGCCCGTTATCATAAAACTACTCAGAGAGAAATGTTGAAAAAAGCCTCTACTTCTTTAAAAGTAGCTTTAAAAGATTCTGATAAAGACATTTATCTGCCAGATGAACCTGAAAAACGAGCTTCTTTAGATGAGTATAATGAATACTGTCATGAATTATTAAACACAGTCCAGGAAAGTCCGTATTCAGAACTGCCAACGATTAAAGAAGAATCTTCTATGTTATCCGAAATTTTGGATAATCAGATTGATTGTTATGATCAATCCATTGACCCGGATGCCCGGATTGGCCATAAAACGGTCAATTCTTCTTTTTACGGATACAAAACTCATTTGGCCATGACAGATGAACGGATTATCACTGCAGCAACAATCACATCCGGCGAAGCATTTGATGGTCAGGAACTTCCAGTACTGGTTCAAAAAAGTAAAGCAGCAGGTGCAACCGTTAATGAAGTAATAGCAGATACCGCATATTCCACACTGGAAAATTTAAAAGATGCACAAAGCAATGACTATAAATTAATTTCAAAGCTTAACCCGAGCATCATAAAAGGGACTCGTTCAGAGGACGGCTTTATCTTTAATAAAGATGCGGATACCATGCAGTGCCCAGCAGGGCATTTGGCTATAAAATATCGAATTGACAAACGTAGTAATCAGAAAAAGAATACACGTATCAAATATTTTTTCGATATTAATAAATGCCATGTCTGTCCTTATCGTAATGGCTGCTATAAAGAAAATGCAAAAACCAAAACGTATAGTATCACTATTAAATCGGATTATCATAAAAATCAAGAGGCGTTTCAAAAAACACAATATTTCAAGGAACGTTTCAAAACCCGCTATATGATAGAGGCAAAAAATAGTGAATTAAAAAATATACACGGATATAGTCGTTGTGATGCTGCTGGACTATCAAACATGCAACTTCAAGGAGCAGTATCAATATTTGCAGTCAATTTAAAACGAATTTTAAAACTAAAGGGAGAAGTCTGCCCAAATGAGAAAAAATAGGAAAATTCATCTCTCAAAAGGGTAGATTTTGCATCCCTCAAAACACTATTTTAGCAATATTTTATTATCAAGGAACATTTTCACACATATTTGATGCCCTGTGGTATTAAACTTACCACTTTTTCAGTGGCGTCCTACAGGTGGGGGAGGATGTCACAGCATATGGCTTGGGAATGGCATATAAGAAAAAATTCTGATTTGTAAGGTTGAGATGGGAAAAATATGGATTAAAATATTTGAGGTTTTTTTCTTTCAAGAGGGACCTGGTGTGAGAAATTTTGAAGGTTGTGAGTGTGTTGAAAATATTAGATTTTTAAATACCAGTACGCAAGAAAGTACGTAAGTTAGTACGCAAGTTAAAGGGGGGAGACGTATGGAAGGATATAAACCACCATTTACAATTACAAACAGTATATTATCTTATGTAGCATCCATTTCAGAAAAAGTCGGGCGTATTACAGTAATGAATAATATGGAAAACAAACCTCATCTTAGAAGAAATAATCGTATTAAATCTATTCACTCTTCTTTAAAAATTGAAGCAAATTCCCTTTCTCTAAGTCAGGTGAGGGATGTAATTAATGGAAAGGTAGTTCTTGGTGAGCAAAAAGAAATACAGGAAGTCAAAAATGCATATAATGCCTATGAAAAAATTGCTGGAATAAATCCTTATAGTATTAAAGACTTGAAAAATTTTCATGGTATTATGACAAAATATATTGTGGAAGAATCCGGTGATTTTCGTAGGGGAGAAGAAGGAGTATTTAACGGAGAACAGTGTATTTTTATGGCTCCACCTGCACAATTTGTTCCACAATTGATGAATGAACTATTTGATTGGATGAAAGAAGCAGATGGAGAAGTTCATTCATTAATTTTAAGCAGTGTATTTCACTACGAATTTGTATTTATTCATCCATTTACTGATGGTAATGGCAGAATGGCGAGATTATGGCATACAGCGATTTTATCTAAATGGAATCCAATATTTGAGTATATCCCTATTGAGAGTCAGATTGAAAAATTTCAGGACGATTATTATGATGCAATAGCGAAATGTCATGTCGAAGGAGAATCTACACTTTTTATTGAGTTTATGCTATCTCAGATTGATAAGATTTTAGATGAGCTTTCTAATCAGATGGATGAAGATGATGGACAACTTACAGAATCTATTAAAAAACTGTTGAATGTTATGGAATATGATGTGTCATATACGAGCAAAATGCTTATGGAAAAACTAGGATTACATTCAAAAGAGGGATTCCGTAGGAACTATTTACGTCCGGCAATAAAAATGAATTTAATTAGAATGACGATACCTGATAAGCCGAACAGTAGAAATCAGAGATATGTGAGGGATTGATAAAAATTCTGATTTGCCGCAGGCAAAATAGACGCTTCCAAAGAGAGCCGATGGAGTGCATCCCGTCAAGTAGACAATTAAAAAAATATAAAATTTTTGTGTTGCCCGGT
>OLRZ01000714.1_pt1 | contig 26020 bp, 24 predicted proteins | sample 1671931 | NCBI WGS metagenome assembly OLRZ01 (sample SAMEA3136627, study PRJEB25190) | human gut metagenome | reverse complement strand
TGCTGCCGTCAGCGCTATGGAATCAAATGAGGTCGCATAAAAGGCTATCATCGTAATCAGTAATACTGCCATTATAACCGGTGCTGCCGGAAGTGTCTTTATCATACCTACGATCATCCCATACAGATCTCCTGTCTGTTGATATTCCGCTATAAAATCCTCTTTTCCCTGCATTTGCAGCCCCATAGAATAATTGCCAAAAATGATAAAGCTTGCTATCGTTGATCCAACTCCAAAAATATACCCACCTAATATTGTCTGGCGGATAGTTCTTCCTCTTGATATATTCCCGATGAAGAACGGTGCTGCCACACACCAGACCATCCAGTATGCCCAGTAATATATTGTCCACGTCTGTGGAAACGATGTCTTTCTTAACGGATCTGTAAATGTGGAAAGCTCCAGAAAATTTTGAGTCATTTTGCCCAGAGAAGACAGCCCTGTTTCTATAATATACTTCGTTTCTCCCCCAAACAACAACGCATATGCCATCAATCCAAAAAAAAGATAAATACACGCTTTTGCCAGAATACCGATCCCTTTAAATCCATGCAATAGTGAATATGTGTATACAACACATGTAACCAGCAGAATGATAATATTAATTATTGTACGGCTGATCTCAATATGTAAGAGCTCCGCAATAAGAGCTGCCATCAGTGGTGTCGCTACGCTGAAGGTCGTGGCGGTTCCTGCCAATAACGCAAACACAGCCAGTAAATCTATAATTCTTCCTGCAATTCCATCTGTATGCTTCCCCAATAGTGCTCTGCAGGCCTCTGAATATTTTTTCTTTTCACAATTACGGACATGGAGCATAAATCCAAATGCTGCTGCTAAAAGCAAATAAAATCCCCATGGTATAAAACTCCAGTGAAACAGAGGAAATACACCTGCCCACTCCTGTATACTTCCCATTTCTTCTATATGGGGATCCGCTGCATAGAGAACCCATTCTGAAAATGAATAAAAAAGAATATCCGCCGCCAGACCACAGGTAAACATCATAGCCCCCCAGGTCAGAAAAGAATATTGCGGCTTCTCATCTGGCTTTCCCAAAACAATATTTCCATATTTTGATCCTGCAACGTACAAGGATAAAAGAAATATTCCAAGTCCAATTATCAAATAATAGCTGCCCAGCGTATCACCAAAGAAAAACCTGATCTTGCCCAATACCAGATTTGACTGATCTGGCATGAGAAAAAACAGTACACACAAAAAAATAATAATTCCCAGTGGTACCAGTGTGATCATCCAATCAATTTTACTTTCACTAGTATGCTTTGTCCTCATTTGTTTCCCTCCACATATTTCCGATAGCCCGGATCTATTTCCACCAGTTCATCAATACTGTCTATTTCTGTTACATCTCCCATTTTCATTGGATAAATACCCAATCTGTACTCCTGTGGGTAACAAAACAATGCAATATCATCCCAGTAAATCTGACGATTTTTCTTCTCTTCGAACTCTCTTTCCAGATGCTGCTTTAATCGTCTTCCATCCTCAGATGTCCATCTGGATATGCTGTATAATCTCCATCCACGCTCTCCCCCGTTCCTGCTGCAGGAGGTTACGATCCCATTCCTTACCGTTTGAAGCCATTCATCAGTAAATGTATCAACCCATACACTATTGTAACCTGAATGCTCAAACATAGGTTTCAATACTTCTTTATTACTGATTATCTGATCCCCGTCCATGATAACTGCATTCTCTAAATATTCTTTGGCAACATATAAGGAAGAAATATTATTACAGCTGTCAAAAAATGGATTTTCTATCAATGTGATTTCCGGATATTCCTTTTTCCATTCATAAAACTGCTCCTTTAAATATCCTACAACAACATAGATTTCATAAATTCCATTATAATGCAACGCTTCTATGGCTGTATCTATCATCCTGACCCCATTTACCTTCACTAACGGTTTGGGTGTCTCCAGCGTCACAGGTTTCATCCTGTTTCCATATCCTGCCGCCAGAATCACTGCACGTTCTACCTTATTCAACGCTATTCACCCTTCCTTTCCGACATCACAATTTCATAATATTCCTTCGCATAACGATACTGCCTTAATGAATACTCTCCAAACTCTACTCCCAGTGTCCTCTTATATTCACACCAATTACTCCACAGCAATCCACAGACTGCAATATAACAATATATTTTGATCCTTACATTCCTATCAGCTTTTTCGCCAAAATAAAAGTCAATTGTCTGATCAATCCTCTTCCTGTCATACATGGCATATATGCAAAACATGGCAATATCCACATGCGGATCCTGCATACCTGCATACTCCCAGTCAATCAGATATAACTTTTCCTGCCTGTTCTCCAGATCAAACAGAAAATTATCCGGTACAGCATCTATATGCGTCAAAACATATGGGCATTTGTTCTTATCTATATACTCCCTTAATGAAAATATTTTTTCACTGGTTTCCTGATAATCTTTATAGAATGATTTTTCCTTTCCTCTCAGTTTTTCATATTTTTCTATTTGGTTAAACAGATCAAATGTATGACTTACTATCATTCTTTTTTCATGAAATTCCCTTAACTTGGCCATACATTTTTTCACATCCTCCTCATCCAGCGGATCACACGTTCTGGAATTTTTTATAAATTTTGTAATCTTATATCCGTTCTGAGGATTCAAATAAATGTTATCATCACAAATACCTGTTCCGTTAATCACAGAATATACTTCTGCCTCATCCTGCCTGTTGATCAGCTCTTCCGTTCCTTCTCCCGGGATCCGCATGATATAATTTTCCGCCCTGCATTCAAATATGAAAGATCTGTTTGTCATCCCCTTTTTCAGTACTTCTATATTTGTTATTTCCCCTGCATTTATCCCAAATACCTCTTCAATCACAGCGATCGCATCTGACTTCAGGTGATCAGAATTGTGGTCAAATTCACGGAGCTGCTCATATGTATTGATCTCTGTCACATCCGTATCATTTACAATATTAGCATATGCTGACATTTTATTATCACGGAACAGCGCCTCTTCCCAAAAGCAATTATCATATTTCGCATCTGACTGGAATGCTTCCATTCTATCTTTTACATATTTTGTTGTTTCTCCTGTCAAATATGCAATTCCTACCATCTGATTCCCACCGGTATTCCCTGATATCTTAACCAGCTCATTCTTTTTATTAATTCTGATGCTGCTGTTTTTATCAGCCTTTGTGCATACCATATACCAGGAATATGCCTCCCTTTTAGAAAAAGGATTCCTTTCACACCATATATCACATGGAATTACATAACTATTCGTCAGACGTTTTTCCGCTCTATACAAAGAATACAAATTATTTTTTGCTGCATATTTCTCATTAACGATCAACTGTACATTAAATTTATCAATCAGATATTCATAACACTCCTTCATAAAGCCAACAACAATATAAATTTCATGAATACCTGCATCATGTAATTGCCGAATCAGCCTTTCTATCAATACCTCTCCCCTTGCCTCCAGAAGTCCTTTTGGTTTTTCCAAGTTGATCGGTACCATTCTCATCCCATATCCTGCTGCAAGAATCACTGCGTTATGCGGAGATGTTCTTTGAAGTTCACATAAACCATTCTCTGTCGCTACCAAGTCTTCATTGATATATTTTTTTTCCACTAAGGTCTGCACGATCGCATTTACATTTCCCAGTGAATAACCACTTATTTCAGACAGTATGCGCTGTGTAACATTTCTTTCCTCTGTAAGCAGTCTTAAAATATCCCCTTCTTTTTTGTTCATATTATTCATTTCCCTTTCTGTTGTGAACATGTGTGTAATAAACAGGGATGCTTACAGCATCCCTGTTATCCGCTTATACTTTCGACATTTCTATCAAACGTCTGATCAGATAGTCTGCTCCTACTTTTGCACTCTTCGATACATTATATAAATATTTATCTCTCAGTGCTTTCATGTTTTCTTTTTGATAATCCTCACTATTAAGCAGCTTCCTGACTACAGAATCCAATTCTTCTAAGTGATCTACAGAAACCGACAGCCCTATCTGATTCCTGATCTCTATATCGAAAGGAACTACATCTATCTCTTTATAATCCGGATTCATTACCTTCATAGGTGTATCAATGAACAAGGATGGCTTCAATGTAGTAAATGAATACTCATATGCGATTCCTGACCAGTCTGTCATCAATATATCTGCATTGAATACGGTATCATTTGACGAAAAATCAGTCTGTAAAGTAAAATCATCATACTGTGCATATTGCTGTTTTAACAGTTCCAGCTTTTCATAGCAGTGTCTCACATACTGAGGGTGTGGTCTTACAATAATATGATAACCTTTTCCAAGAAGCTGATCCAGAATCTGATCAATACACAGATCAAGCAAATTATCCTCCTGCCAGGAAGGTGCTATCAGGATGGTTTTGACTTCATTCTCTATGACAGGCTGACTTTCATACTCTCTGATCATATTGTCAATCAGGCAAAACCCATATTTCACTATATTCCTTGGAGTCAATCCATATTGTTTCTCCTGTTCCTTCAGCTCCCGATAGGAAATATCATTTGACGCAAATATTGTATCAAAATAATCAAGTGCATGCTTACGAAGCATCAAATTTATGCTGCCAATTCCATGATCTATATATACATATTCTATATCATCTCTGACCATAGAGCGTTTGATATGATACTTCTGCAGATCCGGCATGGTCATAACCACCATATCCGCATCCATTTTCATCATAAGCACGATCAGCTTTTTCTCCCCGATATAGTACACCTGAAAATTATCACTCTGCAGCTTAAACACTTCATCAGCAGGATCACTGGTAATGTAATGAATAATAATATCTGTTTTATGCAGGATGATCTCAATAATATCCTTAAAATATTTATAAAATCCATTCTTTTCAGAGTAAAATACCAGCTGCTTATTTTCAAATTTCAGAAAGCGTTTATAATCCTTCTTTTCTAACTGTGTATATTTCTTTTCTACAGAATGGTCTCTCTGTGACTCTGCCTGCTTTAACTGCTCTAATTCTTCTTTACTCTTCGCCAGCGCCTCATAATCAATATACTTTTTGGGATTAATAAAATAATTCAATATATACATTAAAGCTATGGACATCAAATTACTTGCTATCCAGTAAAGTCCAATCCCTGCTTCCACAAAGAATCCTAAGTATAACGATAATCCTACTGACAGTATCAAGGTAATTGCTTTATTCCATTTGTTCTGTTCCGACTGAAGAACATTCGCCTTATTTTGCGTAAAGCACATCAACCATGCTGACAATGCTGCCAGCACCGGTACAACTGCAGCTTTCCCAAATACTTCTATCGGCACCACTCCGAGATCAAGGCCCATAAATACCTTTTCCCCGACAGTCAGTCCCCGGATTCCTTCTACAACACCCATTAACAGAACTAACTGAATAACTACCGGCACCAGATCCAGCATTGGATGATAATTTTCTTTCTTATACAACTGGTATTCTTCTTCTGAAATCATATCCTTGCTTCCAAAATATTTTACCTTGATACGATTCAGTTCCGGATACATCTTAACCATTTTAATGGAATTATTCTGTACCATAATAGAGATAGGCAGTAAAATTATCTTGGATAAAAAAGTAAACAGGATAATCGCCAGTCCATAGTTTCCTGCCAAATGATAGCACCCGTACATGATGCTTCCAAAAAATCTACCTATAATCTGCATTTTAATCCGTTAAGCCAAATTCATTCCTGAGTTTCATTCTCTTTGACATGAATTTCTCTCTTTTCCCCTTTTTTGTATTTTTCCTGAAGAATGCGGCGATCTTATGTCTGAATACAGTTATTACTGCACCTAATGCTATAAAAACCGCTGCGACAGCCTGAATGACATAAGTCACTGCTGAGGGGTCAATATATGCGTGCGCATAATTGGTAAACAGTGTAAAGAAACAACTAAAGAAATAGATAAACTTAAATGCCTGTCCTGCTAATTTTTTCATAATATACCCGTCTCCTTTGTAATCATATTGGTTTTAGTATAATCTATAACTTGTCTTTATGCAACATCACCATCATACCGTCATATTCTTCCAACTGTATCTCTTCCAGCATAATAGCTACATCTCTATCATATTGTTTCAATTTTTCTATTTTGCTAGACATAATCGCTTTAGGGAAGACCATACGAATAACTGCTCTGTCATTTTCTATATACTCAACTGGTACCACAAAACTGATTTCTTTGTCCGTATCATCCTGCAAAAATTCATATTCACCAATTTTATGCCCATTCACATAAATTTTGGCTGTCTGAGAGTTCCCATAAACTTCTGCACACTTCAATTTCAATACAAGCTCCTTTGTATTATAGTTCTGCAGATTCAGACACATACTGGCTTCATGACCAATAATTGCACCATCCTCCATTTTAAGAAATCTGTGGCTAAAATAATCAGCATATGGATCACTTTCATCCAAGAACGATATTACATCTCCTACACTGTATTCCATCCTATTAATTACAGATGGATCCCACTCTGTATAATTTCCGCTTCCTGCATCACCCTGTATGATCAATCGCGCATAGCTGCCTTTATAATGTTCAAACTCTGTGCCTGTCCTTTCCATAACAGTCTCATAGATCGTATGCATTCTTTCCACATCACTATCCTCTGATACGTCAAAAACAGATGCTCCATGGGCTGCTGAATCCTCTTCTACTTCCTCTACTAAAGTAGCATACAGATTCCGGAAACTTACCGGTGCCGTGCTATATTGCAGCTCATGCTGCTCTCCCGGCATTTTTATCATCATCGCTGCGTTTGCCTCAATATTTCCTTCCTCGTGTCTTCCATGATCACCAAGAATTACTATCATACTCTGATCGTAAAGTTTGTTCTCCTTCATTTGTTTCAGATAAATACCAAGTTCCTTTGCAACTCCCCGCATTACCTGTTGTTCGGTAACCGAATTCGGAGTAACTTCTTTCAAATTCTCATCGGAACAAAATTCTTTATGAACTCCCCACAAATGATATAAGCGGAAGCATGGATTATCCTCCAGTTCAAATCCATTTTCCTGTATCATATCACGGTAAAACGAAATATTATTTATGTTGTAATATTCATCTCCCCAATCAATATTATCTGTAATCTGTTCTGTAGACATCCATAAAGCAGGCTTAAATGCCTGAGGCGCAAGATAAAACCCTCCAAGCTGATATAATTTTCTCAGAAAATGTGTATAATCCTCTATTTTCGCTCCATCTGTTATCGTATAATTTTCAGCATAATCTTCTGGCAATCCTGCTACTGTCTGCTGATCTGTATATAAGCGAATATCATATCCTCTTTTGATCATAGCTTCAAAAAATGCGTTATCTGCCCAAACTTCTCCAGCATAATCTCCCCATGACTGCTCTGGATCATACTCATTTCCGGAAAGAAAAACCGGAAATGCAACATTAGTTGAAGCACCCCCAGCTACAGTATTACTAAAAAATGTAAAATCATCAAGCATTCCTTCCTGATAATATTCAGAATCTATATACTTCTGCAATGTATCAGACTGAAGTGTATCTATTACAAAAACAATAATATTCTTTTCTCTGCTTAGTTCAAATTCCCCTTCTTTAGAAAAACGGATATTGGCAGTTATATCCAGTCTGCAGGTGAAACACAAAACCACTAACGATACCATCTGCATTCCAATTAATAAATAAGAAAGATACTTTATCCCCTTCTCTATCATTTTTGTTTTATATATTGCCAATCCGATTATGGTTAAAAATAATCCCATCCAGACAATACTGCTGATTATATTATTTTTCTGGTACTTATTCCAATCTATAACTGCCCCATCCATATCCGGAAATTGAGGATTCAAAAAGCTGCCCTGTATGTATGCACTAAGTCCAACTGCAAAAACACATGCTGTATAAAAAAAAGACCTTTTCCTTTCAGCAAGCCCCCTCCTATGGCCATAATCATTAATATGCCTATTATTCCTATCGTACCTAAAACAGGCACTACTTTCCATACCGCTACATTAAATTCGTTAATATTATTCAAATATAAAGATGCCGGTGCATATACCAGTACTGTTATCCCAAAGAAAACTGCTACTGGAAAAATCTGTTTCATATCCTGCCACAGCTTCTTCATTCCTTCATATTTAATTTTAGTCCATACCGAAACTGCGAATATGCCAATACCGGTTCCTAAAAGCAGCCATTTTATCAAAAAGTGACAGCTCATCGAGAAAAAATTGTACTGGCGCATCCCCACTATCCAAAGCATTCCCCATACTGGCAGATTCGTTATTACAAGCATAATCAATTCCACATATAAGATTCTTTGCCTCCGTATTTCCGGGCACTTCTTATATGCGATAAATGTTGCTATTATACTTGGAACTATCACCGCTATTAATGCAAGCATACTTCTATCTCTCCTTACTCCTACCGTCACTTTTCCAATATAGTTGTAAACAGCACTGGTATTTGTTATAATATACTATGTCACATTAAAATGCAAACAGGATTTTATACTATGATATCAGATACAAAATCTCAAAGAAACACCTTTCACCTGACTAATGCAAAACTAGTCTTACTTTTGATTGTCATCGCCCATTTAATCTTTATTATTTTTCTTCAGCTTCATACAACGATTGGCGGTGATGGCATATTTACTTATACACTTGCCAACAATCCATATTCCTTTGAATACATTGACTCTACGCTTTCAAAGCTTCCACAAAATAATGGTTGGATCAACGCCTCTGTTTTACGGGAAAGCTATATTGTACAGGCTTATAGTCGTTTTAACTATTCATCCGTATATTTTCACCAGCGAATCGACAACCATCCATTACTGTATTATTCTCTGGTCCACACTGTCAGTTCATTCTTTCCCGGAACTTACTCTCCAACATATACAATGATTGTTAATTTTATTTTTATTACCCTTTGCGATATTCTTATCATATCACTCTTCTATAAAATGTACAAAAAACTTTCTGTATCCGCTGTTCCATTTTGTTTTCTTTTCCTGACTGTGGTACTTCAGAAGCTGTATATACTTCCTAGAATGTATATGATGCTTGCATTTTTCTGTCTTTGGTACCTCTACATCCATTGGAGTCTTCTGCAAAATGAGTACTGGGGCAAAAAGGATCTCCTGCAAATGATATTCTGCATCTTCCTTGGTTCACAAACCCACTATTATTTTTACGTCTTTGCGGGGCTTCTGTCTCTTTTTACCTTTTTTCATCTAATGAGAACAAAAAAGCTCTATTATGTATGCAATTATGTATGTATCGGAATTCTGGGGATCATACTATCATGGATCATTTTTCCCTGGATCATATGGCATATTTTCTTTAATCAGATGCAAAAGCACACCAGCATTAACCCATGGACGTTAAATAAACTTTCCCAGTATATTCACTTTCTTAATGTTCAGTTATTTAATTCCCGGGGTTATATTGCATTAGCCATTTTTATATTAATACTCATTCTTTTTCTGAAATCGAAGTTACACTCAGAAAAAGAATTACCCCTGCATTCCGTCTTCTTCAGGATCACATTTATCACTACACTTCTGTTTTCACTTATCATCTATACTCTTGATGAAAATGTGTGGTACTACTCTACACCGCTTTATTTATCCTATGTAGTACTGATATCAATATTTGTACTTGACTGTATAAAAACAATAACCCGGAGCAAGCCCTGCCTCTGGTTACCACTCTCCCTGTTTCTTGCGCTGATAATATCTGGAATTACACCTACCATTTCTTTTATCGACGAACAGTTTTATGATGCCGCTGCGCAAAAAGAATTTCATCAGATTGCCTACCAGTATACAGGTGCAGACTGTGTCTTCATAGAACAACGTCAGGACAATCTGCTTCAGGGAAACTATCTTGAATTTGGTAATTATAACAGATGGAAAAAAATCTCCTACGAGGATTTTCAACAATATGGCTTGTCAAAGGAATTTCTTACCGGTCATGAATGTGACAGGGATCTCCTGATCTACATTCCATCAGACTGGACCGCCCTGTCCTCTAACTACCGTTTGCTCATAAGCAATGGGCGATATTCCATTTATCTTTATCAAAACGAGGAATAATATTATGAAAAAATATCTGACATTTTTAAGAAAAGAACTTTTCCTGGGAATTCTGATCATTTCCTGTTTTGCCCTGCTTGGCAGTGTGTTCGGTGCCCGAAAGGAAAGCAAAGAGCCGCTTCCCGGTGTTACCACAGAAGAAGCCCAACTGGCTGAGCACCCTTCTGCAGCAGATGCACCTGTTCTGACTGGCATTTTACCCTTAGCTGCCAGTCAGAATAAATGGTACAATTTTAAATATGCACTTATCTTTTCTGCATTTGGATTATTAGCATTTTTTTGTGTTTCTGCACTGTATATGCGATTTTACGAGGTCAGAATTTTCAAACTATTCCGGGAAAAATTGGGTGAAAATACACTTTTCCTGAAGTTCTGATGATTCTATTTAGTCATCTGGATAATTTCTGCTCTTATGATGTACAATCCTTGGTGGATCGTATTCGCTTTGTACATATTCCTCTTCCCCCTTGCACAGGCTGCAATACTTTGAATGCTGGATTTTATTTCCATTAATTGTGTATTCTACATCTGTTAATTCAAACAATGCCGGATCATTTGTTTCGCTAGCAGCCTTATATTCTATCAGTCTGAAGATTTCTCCTCTGACATACCGGTGCTTCATTAACTGTCAATTCCCCATGCGCTTCTCTTGGCATAACCAATAGAATCGGATTGGTCAACGTTCCATCCCAATAATATCCATGATCAGCCACCATAACAATCGCGGTTTTATCATAAACCCCATTCTGCTTCAGCTCATTCAAATATTCTTCAACAATATTCATTACACCTTTGGCACATTCTTCTGCTGTAACGCTATTCTCTGCAACCGGTTCCGCAAACTCATTAATTGTATAGGGATAACGTGCACCATTTAAGTGAATAAATTTAAATTCCTTTTGATCCCCTCCTGATTTTATTCCCTTTTCTTCCAAGCCATTTTTAAAGCCCAGATTATCCCCTATGTATACATTATAATCGGATTCCACTGATTTCCAGTAATTAAATTCCGTCCCATCCATCCAGAGAACAGACTTAAAAACGTCTGGAAAATACCTGAGAACAACCAATTGGTATAATTCAAATGTAAAATGTACTGTATTACTAATTTTTAATGGCGCTTCAAGATAATTCTCTGAATCCTTAATATAACGCTCAGGAAAGCATCCTGTCATTTCCGTATATATCGAAAACCTGTATCCATCATCTCTCAGCTCATCTAAATAGAGTCTGTCCTCAGAAACATTTTTTATCCATTCATGTAACACTGCCTCATTATGACATATCTTACCTGTAGAAAGGTGTGACAGCGAATCGGAAGTCGTACTATAAGAACCTTCCTGCTATATGACCAGAATAATCTTTCCAATCTATTTCGGCTCCATTCATAACTCCTACATCAAGATTCAGGAAATTTCCCTGTATGTAAAAGCATACCGCTGCCGAGAAGAGTAAGGCCTCATACAGATTTTTCCTTATCGGTAATTTACCGATCAACAACACGATTGCCTCTGCAGCTATAAAGACGCTTAATGGAATCCACCAGATTAATGATAAACTGAACCAAAACTCACTCTGATTTTTCAGATAGAGTTCAAATGGTGCATATATACATATCGTAAACGTCAAAAACAAGCAAACAGCATAGTAACAGATATTTTTCTTCATTTGTTTTATTATTTCAATCTCCTCTTTTGTGAGTCTCACAACCCTAAAACTTATTATAAATAAATGCTCCATTTCCAAAGTAAGCCAGCGCAACCAGCAGCAATACCTCTGCAATAAATATACCGAAATGGACTGTTTTGTTTAAATCCAATTGCATATACGCTGAATTGCCGTTATGATGCTTATAAGTAAAATAATCCCAGCCAAATACCAGTGCTGCATATATCGGAGTATATACATATATGTATTTCACACCACTTTGCCCCCCCCCGATAATTCCTTGCAAAATAGTATTCCCTATACCAATGCTGTCAGCTCTGAAATATATCCATGCAATTGACACGAAGATGAAGTTTAAAACAATCCCTATTCCTCTTGGCATTTTTATTTTTACATGAACAGCCTTATACATACATTGTGCTATTCCGTGAATCAGACCCCACAAAACAAACGTCCAATTTGCTCCATGCCACAATCCACTTAATAACATAGTGCACAAAATATTCTTGTATGTCGATGCCGATTTCTTTCTGCTGCCTCCCATTGGTATATAAACATAATCTCTAAACCAACTTGACAATGAAATATGCCAGCGTCTCCAAAATTCTGACGGATTTTCTGAGCAATATGGTAAATTAAAATTAGGACACAGCTCTATTCCTAGCAGATATGCAACACCCGCTGCTATATCCGTATATCCGGAAAAATCACAATAAATCTGAATTGAAAATGAAATACTCGCACAAATTAATGCAGGTGCTGCATATATTTCCGGATGTTCAAATACCGCATCTACCGCAGCTCCCAGTCTGTCTGCTATAACTAATTTCTTGATCAGTCCAAATAATATAATCTGCATTGCCGTGGAAAGTCTGTTCCTTGTCAGTACTTTCATGTGTTCAAGCTTCTCAAAAAATACATTACCTCTCTCAATCGGTCCGGAAAGTATTTTCGGGAAAAAGATAAGAAAGACCAAAACCTTCATATAACTGGTTTCAACGGTGTATTTCCCATAATATATGTCCAAAATATATCCTATTGCCGTTAAAACATAAAAAGATATTCCTAACGGCAAAACAATATCCAGCACCTTTGTGTTTGCTGTACTAAAATAACTGAAGCTTTCTGCAAAAAAGTTGTAATATTTAAACCACCCAAGCATTCCCAATGAGATTATCACAAATAATAGAGTATACTTTTTCTCTCCTGGTTTAATCCTCCGGGAAATTGCATAGGTTACCATTGTATATCCTATTAACAAAATCAGGAATCTGTAATCCCACCATAAATAGAAAATAATACTCGCCCCGGCAAGTATCCCAAGCTTCACATTTTGGTCTTTACTTAGTCTACATCCGAGTGTTGTTATGCAGACAAGTATCCAAAATTCCAATGTTGCAAAATTCATCTTATTTTCCCTTCAAATACGTATACAACGTCTGTGCAATCAGCCGGTGTCCTGCTTCATTTAAATGGCCAGTTCCCATAGCAGTATTCCAAAACCCATATGGTATTTCTCTGCTCTGTTGAAAATGTTCATTCATAATTTCAGTCATATCTATCATGGTGATATCATTCTCTGCACAGGCTTTAAAAAAATCTGCCTTTACCTGTGAATCTTCTGTCCTCATCTTTCCATTCTCGTTCAGCGAAAATCCATTATGATAAACAACCACTATCTCACCTTCATATTCTCCTCGAATCAGGGAAAGAGCATTCTTATACCATTGTTTTCTATATTCTTCGAGTTCTGAATTCTGCTGATCTGTATTATATCCATCCTTTGTTGTCGTATACGCATTCTTCCACTGTATATATTGATTTACATAAAGCAGTAACAGCGGGCAATATTGTTTTATTCCCGCCTTAACAGTTCCCATTAAATCGTGCCTGCTTAGTGCCTCTCCGGTTATACTGTCTTTCATCTGCACCTGATTTAATGCCTCTTCACACTCCGCCTGACTTAACTGTAACTGAGAGTCTGTCACTTCAATAATGACCGTTTTTGAATTCGGAAACTCTTCTACTAATTCTTTAAAATTCTTAACGATATCATCAAATTTCCCACCATTGTATGCCAGATTATATACTCCCAATTCTTCTGAATAACCTAAGTATGTATTTAAAAGATCAGAATATCTTTTGTCAACAGATACCTGATCACCTTTTGAGTAAGACGATCCCATGACCAGTATATAACCATTATCCACCAATGGCAGATCTCTATTACTAAATCCATTTTTATCTGCATACATAATGCCCAGACCTTCTACTGCATTGATACCAACTGTATTCGGTTCCAGCCGATAACTATTTAAATCTGAACCATGCAATGGATTATAATAGCCAAAGCATAACGCATTTAGTACCAATATCACAACTATTACTGTTATAACTTTTTTCATTTTTCGTCTTTACCCCATGTCATTATGCAGTATTTTACTTTCTATTTCATACTTCGGTCTATAAATATTTCTCTCACATTCTTCTTCAATTCCCCTATATTTTCTTCGTATTTGCTGATATCATCACACTTGCTATATCCATATCTGCTCTATTGCCAAAAGCATAATATACGGTAAGCAGGCATTCGTAAGACTCTGTCAGCAATATACCAATTACCACCAAAATTTCCACTATATGTTTTTTATAAATACCACAAAGAAATCTTTAAATTTTCCTTCTGCAGAGACATTAATATAAGGATTCCTAAAAAGCTTATAATATTAAAAGCATTTCGTTTTCTGCTTAATTCATATGTTCTCAATAATGCCATACCAATCAAAACCATCATGGAAAACACTTTACCAACCTGCATTTTCTCGCAAATACATATAACAGCCACATAGAGATTACCGCTTCTACTGCCTTACACACTCCCAATCCTTCTGACTCAATCTCATTCTGAATAGAGAAAAATTCATGATCATCTGTCAAATGAATTCCTGAGGTTAATGTTCCCGTTCCAATTAAGAATCCGAATACAATTACGCTGAATATGAGAATACTGATTATATATTCACGTATTACCAGTCTATCTGTTCTTATATTCTTTTTCATCTATAGGTTCCTTCTTATTCTTTATTAAGAAAAATTTCAATATTTGATCCTCAAACCTCTTTGCGCTCATACACAATGTGGTAACCATTTCCCACTGTGTACAAACCTGTTTAGACAATTCCTGAAAGACCTTTTTCCGTTTTTTTGTTCCTTTAATCCGTATACCATGATATTGCTTTCCCCGTGCTATATAATTCTCCCAAGGATTCTCTATTTTTTCAGATTCCTGTTTCTGATCACAGGCGGCAACTATCCACGCTTCTGTACTATCACACGGAATTGCAATACAGACATCATCAAGATCCTTTAACTGCTCCTGAATAATTATCTCTAAATGGTCAATATACCCTTTTACGGATTTTTCATGTTTTCCACACGGCATTTCAATTGGGCAAAATTCCAAAAAATCTTTTTCATTCTCACAATCAAGTGGAAAACACTTTTTCCTCCGCTGACATTGAGCCATTTCACATCCGCAATGTACTTCTCTTTCTTTTCGAGAAACATCACCATCCATTTGAATAACCAGTAGATCCAGTATTGGTTCAATTTCTTTCATGTACCTTTTCTTATCATCTGCATGCTCATGACACCATCTCCAAACGCCCTTCCACCCATTTCCATATTTTCCTGTCAGATCCGGTTCTGGCTGCAATTGCATATAATAATGATTTTCTCCTGTTATGGTATCAATTATATCTCTTAAAATAATGTAGTCAGTTGGTCCTTCACACACAATTCCTATATTTTTCATATATTGTTTGGAATTCCTCCAAGTCTCCCATTTATCCAAAGTCTTGATAGCGATTGTCCCTCATCTATCATTTCTTTCGTTATTTTCACTCTCTTTATTTCTGCATAACCACTTCTGTTTCTCTCAACTGTAAACAATCTTATATCATCATTTAAAAGATCTAACCCATCCAGCACAAGTGGATTATGTGTTGTCAGAAATACATGTTTATCATTTTCTATTATTTTCTCATTGAATATCTGCATCAGTCGTTTCGCCAGCCTTGGATTTAATGCATGATCAAAACTATCCACTGCAAAAACTGAAGGAGCTTTAGGATGCATTGCAAGGCATAACATAAACAGCACATATAACGCTCCTTCACTGGCATCATATCCTGTAAACTTTGCTGTTTCCTTCAAAAAACAATCTGAAAACTCTATAACCTGACGGGTCATAGGAACACTCGGATTAATACGGGTTTTAGTCGGAACATTAACAGATATATATGAAGCCCAATCAATCAGCTCCAGCACATCGTCAAGATCCATATTGCCAAACATTATATCATCCCCATTTTTACTAAGAATATCCTGTATGGCCTCTGCCAATCTTCCTCCCCCAAGTCCTATTGGAACTACCTGATTAGGATCTGCTACTGTTCCTCTCAAAGTTGGTGTATTAGGTTGAAAAATTCCATAGGTTTCAAAGGATCTTGCAATATTTCTTCCCTGTTCCAGTTCCGGATCATCATCTATCAGAAAAAAACCTATGTGATTATTACCCGGACTTTGAGATGCGTTACTCCTTCCCCACTTTCGCTCTCCATTATGCAAAAAAGCCTCCGAATGATACTTCCAAAAATCCTCTCCTGAATCCCCTGGCGGCATCAAATGAACATCATATTTAAAAGATCCCATTTCCTGTTCTTCCCATTCCAATGACAATGAAACATTTAATGGTACTCTTTTCAGACTTTTGAATTTCGATTTATACATAGATGCTGCACTTAGACGTATTCCCTTTCTTTGCAGGCTGTTATCATTCACCCTATCCGTCATTGCTGCACTCAAAAGTCCTATCGCCTCCAGAACGGTTGACTTTCCAGCACCATTGGCTCCTATAAAAACATTCACTTTTCCCGGTTCAAATGATGTTTGATATAACGACTTAAAATTATTAAATGCTATTCTTTTCAGATCCATTTTAGTCTTCACACCCCTTTGCTTTTTATTTACTGTCACACTAATTCTGAATATTTTCTTTCAAAAGCCTTTCCATCCTTTATCTCATAAATAACATCACAGTTCTTAATTGTCGTCAGTCTGTGTGCAATAATAATCAATGTCTTATGCCCCTGCAGGGCATCAATCGCATCCATAACCGCATTTTCTGTCTCTGTATCTAATGCTGACGTAGCCTCATCCAGGATCAAAATATCCGGATTATTATACAATGCTCTGGCGATCGCAAATCTTTGCCTCTGTCCGCCTGAAAACCTGACACCGCGTTCTCCAATCTCCGTATCAAGCCCATATGGCAATTCTTCTATTATCTCTTTCATTTGTGCCTGCTCCAGCGCACGCCAGACAAGGCTGTCCTCAATTTCACCATCCTCGATTCCGAAAGCCACGTTTCTCCGGACTGTATCATCCAGTAAATTCGCATTCTGAGGTACAAAACCAACAAGCCTGCTGCTTTCCCCTGAAATATTCTCAATATCTATACCGTCTATCTTAATACATCCATTCTGCGGCTTAAGCAATCCTAATATCACATCTGCCAGAGTTGTTTTGCCTGCTCCTGACTTTCCTACAAAAGCAACAGCCTGTCCCTTCCTGATATCCAGTGAGATATGCTCCAGCACATAAGCTTCTGCTGCCGGATATTTCCATGTGATATTTTCTACAGAAATCTGATTTGTGAAGCTTATCTGACAGTTACTCTTTTCTGTCAGACAAGATGCACTCCTTGTATTTTCATCCTGCCTTACTTCTTTAAAATTCTCGTAAGTATCATTGATTCCTGGTACACAGAACATAAACTGATTGAAATTATTAGATATTCTTCCCAGAGAAGGCAGAATCCGGAATGCCGCCACTGCAAACGCTGCCAGCTGTGGTACTAACGAGGCTGCATCTTCTGCCACGATTGCCTTTATGCACACTGCGATTATCAATCCACCTACACAGATTGCTTCAATAACATAAGCCGGACTTTCCGCTGCAACTGTCTGTCCGATGAATCCCTTCTGCTGCTTCTGATATTTTTCTTTATAAGAATCTATAAAATAATCCTGCCTGCGCATCACCAGAATTTCCTTGATGCTCTGAAAGGTCTGGATCAGAGACTGATTGATCAATCCGCTATACTTATAATAAATCTCTCCACACCGCTTTACCTGCTTCTGACATACAAGCACTACCAGCAGTAAACAGACTGTTGCAAGACATACAACACATAATGCCATCCCTATATCTGACAACATGATATAAATGCAGATAAACAGGATCGTCATAGCCTCTGCAAAAAGTTTAAAAATCTGATATAAACCTGTGTAAGTATTGGAAATGCTATTTAACATTCCCCGCATCAGATCCCCTGTCCCCGCATTCAGGAAAAACACATAGCCTCTTTTCATATAAGAATCCAGCATCTCTACTGACAATTCCCGCTGAACCTTACAGGCATATTTCACTCTTACATAGGACAGCAACGTTAAGAATATATTTTTAAACAAATATACCAGGATCACACAGCCACCAATCGTCCAGATCAGGGAAGCATCTGTGTCCAGCTTCCATCCTGCAATGATCGGTGCCAGTATCGCATTACTCCTTAACTGCTGCGGCTCTATCATTACCTGTACCAGAGGTAATATAATAGACACACCGAGCGTTTCACATATGGCTCCAAACAGGGTCATAATTATAACAACAACTCCCCATTTTTTCTGGGAAGTTGTCAAAATAAAATTATATTTGTTCCAAATCTCTTTTAGGCTCTTCAGCTTATTCATTTCTCTTTTCCCAATCCGGTGAGAAATGCTCACCTACCTGAATAAAGGACTCCTTTTTATTCCAATTACAGTGCGATGACTGATAGCAGCGCTTACACGGACTATCCATCTTCTCACTGTCATTTACTGTCGCCCGATACTGCTGATATTCAGGTGAATTCCACATTTCCATGAAATCCTTATTCTTATCATATGCAAAAAAGTGAATAGGAGTAGACATACATGGACGGACATATCCATCTGAACCAAGGAAAAAATCTCTCCATGAAACAAAGCAATCTTTGTGAAGCTTATCCCCTGCGACATCTTCTCCTACATAATGTGGCAGCTTTAACAGTATTCCCAGCTCATTTCCAACACGAATTGCCTCTTCAAATACCTCTTTAACCAATTCTTCCTGTCCCCACAAGGACTCATTCATCAAATCCTCTCCAAAAACAGTAAGATAAACCACCTTTACCTCTTCAATACCAATTTCAGCGGCAAGCCTGACCAAATCCGGAAGTTCCCTGATATTTGATCTCATGGCACAGAAAACAAAATTGATCCATGGATATTTCAGTCCTCTCTCTTTTTTGATACGGACAATGTCCTTCAGATCTTCTGTTATCTGATCAATCTTAGATCCTCTGCGGATCCTGCTATTGGTCTCATCCGTTGCCCCATCAAGGCTCACAGCAAATACATCTACATTATAATCAAAAATCGCATTTTTGATCTTCTTTAAATTCATTCCATTAGAGCAGAAATACTTTCTGGCACTATGTTTGTTTATAATCTCCAGCATCTCAATAAAATCAGGATGAATTGTAGGTTCTCCCCATCCCATTAATGTCACTTCTTCCACTGTATCCATTAAAGGTTCAAAGCTTCGAAATACATCCATATCAAAAACTGTCGGCTTGAAATCTGCTGCATTTCTTCCGCACATAATACAATTCAAATTACAGGCATTGGTCAGTTCAAAAACCAGTCTTCTGGGATAGGATTCCAGCACTGTCTTACCTGCTTCCATTTCTTCCATATTCTTATTACTGTTATTCTGCTGTCTCTCTGTCAGTTCCTTTCCACTAAACAGATTCTTGGTTTTGGCTCTTAGAATCATTTTCCTTCTCCCTTTTGCTGTTAGTCCTTATGAATCTGTAAATATTGTATCATAATCATATGTGCTGTAAAAGTCATAAATGCTTTTCAGATAATCTTCATAATTATCACTGGTCAGTTTATATTCTTCATTTTTCATGTCAGATAAAATCAGGGCATTGATATCCTCTCCGTAGTGAGCCTCATCTTTATAATTACCCAGATTACATACTGTCTCAAAATCATTGCAAAACGAGTACAGCTCAATATTGTCGGATGTAAGCATTTCTTCGATAGCGATTTTCTGCGCTTCAACCTCCCAACTGATTTTCCCTTCCTGATGCAAAGAATCCCAATAGCATATACTATAAGGTGTGATAAAGAAATAAAATTTCGTATCCGGATATTTTCTTGCAAGCGCAGTTACGTTTTGTGTTATATTCTCCCGGATGATCTGCTTTTCCTGTTCTGATAAATAAACGGTATCTTCTACCTTATCCGGCCTCTCGTAGCCAGCCAGCACTGCTTCTTTTCCAAAGACTGCACTGTCATTCCAGTTAGCATACTCATCAAAGGAGAATAAGGCTAGAGATGTGCTCTGCAGCCCGGTAACCATTGAATGAATAAAAACATTTTGGCAAATCCCCTCCAGAATAGTCATTTTATTCAACCAGTAATTAACATCGTTCCACCACTTTTCATCATACAGGTACTCCGGATAGCTTTCGTACTTCATATAATCCTTCTCCTGTACCAGCATGGAAAGATCTATACTTCGAACAACCATCTTAATATCCGGATGACTTTTCAATGCCTTTTCAGTCCAATAATTGATTTCTTTATAGCTCCCTCCTGAGAAAGGCACCTTGACCGACTTTACATGAAATAAATCGTCTAGCTGAGATGTCTTGAAATTTTCTGTCATAGATGTACCCGTAATCACAGCATCATAATCAAAAAGCCTGATAATGCCATCATTTTGATATCTCTCACTTGTAATACTATAACTGAGCCTGTTTTGGGGCAATCTGTAATGAAGATAAGGATCTATCGTGATAACTAATATCGTACACCCTGTCAGAATGACCACCATGGCAGCCAGAATACCATAAACCCACTTTTTTCCATTAATCTTTTTCATAATACCACTCTCTAAAATCCAAAGTAAATAAAGGGAGAATTATCTGCCAGTGAGAAAACAGACCACGTAAGACATATGATCGTCCCTATCATATTACTCACTGTAGGACAAAACCTTTTGGTCACGAACGGCTGCACCCTAAGTATCAAAATAAACGCCATCATGATCTCAATGATCATAATCACATAATTTGTTGCTGAAAACTGATGAATTCCAAATACCCATTCAAGAAGATCTACCTCCGGCAGCACAAAACAGCCTGCCAGCTCAGGTGTCACCTGCAGTGTATGCTGTGAAAACACTTTAAGCAGAAATTCCAAAGCCATTTTCGGTGTATCTGCCCTAAAAACTACCCATGTTACGCATATAAATATAAAGGTAAGAGACCAACGTATTCCTTTTGCTATTTTATTCCAGGCTGTACTGAATATCCTGTTGACCACATTGGCAGCCCCATGTATTACTCCCCATATGACAAATGTCCAATTTGCTCCATGCCATAGTCCACTGATCAGGAAAACTATCATTATATTGACATAGGTTCTTATCTTTCCCCGTTTACCCCCCCCCCAAGGGATAATACACATATTTCGTAAGGAAATTGGTAAGTGTAATATGCCATCTCTTCCAGAACTCTGTAACAGAGCATGATTGGTAGGGAGCATTGAAGTTATATGGTATCTCTATATTGAACAAGGATGCCAGTCCCACTGCCATATCACTATATCCACTGAAATCAAAATAAATCTGAAACGTATATGCGACCATAGCGATCACGGCATCTATACCACTCATAATATCTATATTGCTAAAGCCCCAGGTGGCCGCCTTTGCAAAAGTATCTGCAATTATTATTTTCTTGAATAAGCCTGTTGAAAACAAGAACAGTCCTTTGGCTATAAAGTCAAAATTAACCTTTCTTCTGCTCCTATCTGTAAACTGTTCAATCAGATCATGTGAAACTATAGGTCCAGCTACCAGCTGTGGAAAAAAGCAGACAAACTCAGCATAATCTCCAAAATGATATATGATATCCTCTTTATATGTATCAATCAGAAACGAAATTTGCTGAAAAGTATAAAAACTGATGCCTAACGGAAGAACTATGTTTCGAAGCTTTAGATCTGTATGAAACATACTATTTACATTTTCCAGGAAAAAATTCATATACTTATAGTAAAACAAAACGCCAATATTTCCTATAATTCCCACAGCAATAACCACTTTTCCTGCGGTAATCGAGCATTTTCTTCTTACCGTATGTGCAATATATGCCACCGCATAATTAACCACTATGCTTCCTGACATCAATACCAGATACGTCCAATTATAAAAACCATAAAAAACAAAGGACGCAATTATTAATGCTATCTGAGCTCCCCGAAAGCATTTTTGAGAATTCAATCCAAAATAGACAGCCCATGTCAGTGGGAGAAAGAGCAGTATAAATATATAGGAATTAAATAACATTTAACCTCTTCTCCCCCTTCAAACTTTATCTGCATTCTCGAGAAATGGGAATAAATCATCAAATTCCGCTGCCTTTAATGACCCATCCGGCATAACCTTTGATGCAATTCGTGGAATAATTGGCGCAAATTCCTGTACCATAATCTCACAGACAACTGGTTCCTCTGCATGTAAGACCTCTGTGATTTTGCTATCCAGATCCTGCTCTTCTGTAATCTTTACCGCCTTTATCCCATATGCTGCTGCAACTCTGCAAAAGTCCGGTGTCTGCAATCCACTATCCGGGCCAACCCCAAGAAAGCGATCATTCATATAGTTATGTTGGTTATGTCTTATTAACATATATCCATCATTATTGTAAATAAACAGTTTTAGAGGTATCTTATTATAAGAAAGCGTTGCAAATTCCTGAATATTCATTTGGGCACTTCCATCACCTGTTATTGCAATCAGCTGTTTTCCTTCCTGTTTTGCTCCCATTGCCGTTGCCCAAAATCCCATACATGACAATCCACCTGATATCAGATATCTCTGTCCTGCTTTCAAATTCCAGCTCTGTGATACAATATTACACACACTGCCCGTATCTACAATAATATTAGCATCTCTTCCGACAAGATCTGAAAGCTTTTTCGTTACCCAATATTCATTCAGCGGTATCTCCTTCTGGTATTTTGCTTTCACATTTGGATACTTTTCTTTCATTTTTCTACAATAATTTACCCACTCGTCATGTGAATCTATTTCTTCATCCTGAAGACTCTCAGTCAGTGAACCAATAAACTCCTTTACATCCATATAAAATTTGTAATCTACTGGCACATCTTCCTTTTGAAGCTCCTTGGGATCAATGTCAACCATAACCTTGACAGCCTTTTCTGCCAGTCTTTGTGGATAATATCCTATTGTCGATACAGATAACCTGCTTCCGAGAATAAGCAGCAGATCACACTGCTGAACCGCAAAGTGTGACGCTCTGTCGCCATACGCTCCCGGTCTTCCGATATACCATTCACTGTCCGAAGCCAGTACATCAATTCCCCCTCTGGAAAGCACAACCGGTGTGTGGATTTTCTTACACAGCTCCTGTAATTCATCTACTGCGTTTCCGCTTCTCACACCATATCCAGCCAATATCAACGGCTTTTTTGCTTCTTTTATTAAATGCACTATCTGATCATAATCGACCTTATCATATGTACATTTTTCTGCACTATAGCCTGCCATCTCTTCCGGGATCTGCCTATTCTGGATATCTACCGGGACATCTATCCATACAGGTCCTTTTCTCCCGCTCATTGCTTCACTATAGGCCTTTTCCATATGAAACCGGATATCTTCCGGCTTCATAACTGCTGCAAAATATTTCGTTATGGACGATACCATTGGCTCCAGATTCAAACTCTGCGTTCCATGCTGTCTGATCCCTGTTTTTATTTCATAATTTAATAATCTGGAATTTGCCTGTCCTGATATCACAAATATTGGCGATGAATCAAGATATGCCTGTGCAACACCCGTGATGGCGTTAGTCGCACCGGGACCAATGGTTACCAGACAAGCCCCTGGCGCTTCGTTTACTCTTCCATATCCATCCGCTGCCATTGCTGCTGCCTGTTCATGATGACAGCAAACTGCTGTCATATCGTTATTTCTACAGAGTGCATCGGTCAACCACATCGCTGAACTGCCAGATACCATGTAAACTGTATTACAGCCTTTTTCATGTAAAAAATCAAAAATATATTCAGATACTGTCATAGGAAAATTCTTCTCCTTTTTATTAATCATATTCATCTTACTCTGTCTAGAGTATTCAGTTTAACCCACTAGTTTCCATTATATAATCTAAATATAGATTCACTATCTCCGATGGTTTCATTGGTTCAAAACCCATCTCAAAAGCTCTATTTGATTTCATTCGAAACAGTCCAGGTTCTGCCTCTTTAACAAATATATTTGATTTGGAGTTAAGCCTGCGCTTGACTATGTATGCAATATCAACATTACTTATTGTTTCCTTACACGCCAAATTTACCACTTTATATTTAAACGAGTTTGGAGTACTTCCCCCAATAATTAGTTTATTAATAAAATTACATATATCCATTATATGAACCAGATTCCGTGTTTCAAAGTTAGAAACACAGACATCTCCTCCAGTTTTAATCCTATTAACAATATCTACAAGCCATATATCGTGAGCTCCAGGTCCACTTATACCAGGTGTCCTGAAACCAATTGTATTTAAATCTTTTGCTTCCTGAAAAATATACTCTGCTATATGTTTAGTTAAACCATATTTACTTGGATTTATAATATCTATACATTCATCCGCTTCTGATGAACGAATCTCACCATATACACTTCTAGTGGAAAAATAAATAATAGTTTTTATACCTGTCCTTCGTGCAAAAGCAACAAGCTGACGGGCTGCATCCACATTGTCTCGAACATATTCATCCATATCGAGCTCGCTTCCTGAACGTGAGCATGCAGTGTGCACAATAACATCAAATTTCTTATTTATTTCTATTCTCTGTGAAAGTTCCTGTTTTACATAATCAATCTTTTCTGAATCATCGAAAGTATAATTACTTCTATAAGTAGCTGTAACAATATGTCCTTTATCTGCAAGGTAATGTGATATATAATTTCCTGCAAAACCTGAACCGCCTGTAACCAATATATTCATACTTACTTTTCTCCAAGCACAAATTTATATTATCTAGTACTTACCATACGCATTAATATTACTGCTCAACAAAATATTTCCTATAAAATGCATGAACTTTCAACATATCGTCTGGAAATTTTCTATGCCATTTCAAATATCCTCGTTCATGTCTGTTGAGATTTTTATTCTTAATGCAAAAATCTTTGGGTAATTTACATTCATACACAAAGGAAATAAAGTGACCCCTCACTTGCATTTCTGGACAAATAATTGGAACAATTTCTATAGGGTTCTCTGATGCAATCACATTGCATCCTAGTTCACACTCTGCTGTTTTTTGAATGCGCTCTGAAAAGCTTTCCTTTAACCGTATTATTCCACCCGGCACATGCCATCCAGCCCCATATATATCATCATCTCTCCAAGCAAGCAGAATTCTTCCCTTATTATCCCTTACCAACAAATCCACATTAACCATTGGTGTGATTTCAGTTGCAAATAAAAATAATTCTTCCGGAAGTCCGTCCCTTGGATTATCAATATATTTTTTTATTTTTCCGATACAACTTTTTAATGTTTCCATCTAATTCCTTATCCTAATATGTTCTGTAACATTTAATTTATAACTGCTACACTATTTCTTAATCGTATTAAAGAACTCTTCTATTTGACTCATACATATTTTGTATTCACTCTCACCCCGTTTTTGTCTTTTGTAGAATTCTACCACAAGCTTAACGACCCGATCACAAGAAAAAATGGGTTGCCAATCTAATAATGTCAATGCTCGATGGATATCAAGTCCAAGAGTTTCTGATTCTGATACAGCAAGTTTCTCTCCCTGTTCTACATTTAACCCCTCAAACGCATTTCTCATTTTCTCAAAAACCCAAGAAACACTTTTAATCCCATCTTTATCCGGCCCAATATTCCATGCTCCTGAATACTTTAATGGATTAACATATAAATATCTTGCAATTGTCAAATAACCATTTAACGCATCAAGTACTGACTGCCATGGACGTGTCTGCG
>OLRZ01000701.1_pt1 | contig 26393 bp, 25 predicted proteins | sample 1671931 | NCBI WGS metagenome assembly OLRZ01 (sample SAMEA3136627, study PRJEB25190) | human gut metagenome | reverse complement strand
TTTATTTGTTATACTCTATTTTCTCGGATAACCTATACTTCTTTGTTTCAAACTTATCCTCCATCATCTGGCAGCCTGTGCCAGTTTTTCTTTTCCTCTTCCTGACATTATCAAGAATGTCTGCAAGACCTGCAGCCGCAAGCGGCAGCATCAATACGAAATATCCAAGCACATATCTGGACTGTGCCTCCCAGACCATATGGAACAGGAAGCCTCCAAAAATATTCAGCATAAAATATGCCTTAGGCAGATCCCAGTCCCTTTTTTTGAACACTTTGATGCCAAAATAAGTACCCGTCAGCAAAAAAATCAGAAAATGATATCCATTCATAACAAAAAGCAAAATTTCCCTTCCCTCTTCAAACAAAAACCATTTTGCGATCCCTGTCGTGTGCAGAGAATGCCTGGTGCACCATTCATTACTGATCATTGCCTGAAAATCCGGGGCATTCCACTGAGAAGTAAACTTCTTATAGAAATAATTCAGCGCATATTTCTGTTCATGCAAAAAACGTGACAGTGACTGCTTCAGGTTTTCCATACAGGCCTTTTCAGTAGCAGCCCTGTCAAATCCGTTCTGTCCATATACCGCCCAGTTATAACCATTGTACCATCCACAGGCATACCCGCCTTCATCTCCCTCCTGCATACTCATAGCCACCCATGCAAGCTTGGGGATCCCCTCCGGGTATCTGTCAAGTCCGGCTCTCTGCACATAAATGCCTTCTATTACAGAGCTACACATCACCGGCAGTAAGATCATGGGAAGTACATACAGCAAATGTCTATATTTTCTCTTTTGGAAGCAATTCAATAAAACAGCGATCACTACTGCCACAAGAACAATATTGATATTGGACTTGATCATGATGCCGCATGCCAGCAATACTGCTATCCTGAGCAGATATTTCCCGTCACCCCTTTTCAGATAACAGAGCATCTGCCATATTGCCAGCATTCCAAAAGCCCAGCCGATCAGATCTCCATACACAAAGGTAGAAAACAGGAAAAGCGGCAGCACTCCCATTGACAGAACCGACTCCAGCTTCCTGACATTCTCCGGGAAAAGCTCTTTCGTGATCTGATCCAGAGAAAACAGGATGATAGCAACAGCTGCCACATTTATGATCTGAAAAGCCAGATAGTTTTCTGCTCCTGTCAGATGATACAGCACTTCAAGAAACGCTGTAAGACCAATCTGGAACGAATAATTATACAGATATTCTCCCTGCCTGAATGCATCATAATTTCCCTGCATAAAGCTGATAGCGATTTTACTTACCGTTTCTCCGTCACAAATTGCCGTTCCCCTGACGAGCAGTACGATCACAAGACTTACTCCCGTTCCAAACAGCAATGCTGTCAGAGATAATTTCCCTGTCCGCCAAAACCATTCCGTTGCCGACAGCCTGTATAAGAGAAACAAGATAATTCCTGTTACGATCAGCAGAAGGATTGGATTGTCCCATTTATATTTTGCCGTTTCCATGTCCTTATACAATTCAAAATATGTAGTCCTCAGCAGACTGTTAACCGCATTAATGATTATCATTAATCCCAACGGGTATAAATAGAATGCAGTTAATATTTTCACAATATTCAACCTGTTTTTTATCATCTTCTGCTTCCATCCCGCCAAAAATTTAATAAAATTCATTACAAAAGATTAAATAATCATTTCCGTCAACCAAAATAACACGTCCTGATAATATATCCGCATACTGCGGAAACAGTTCCTTGGAAATAACAAGCAATGCCCTCTGATCATCAATAAATAAAGGTACCCCTCCATCTACGGGTTCAAAATCTCCAGTCAGATATGCATCCGCTATGCTGTTCTGTTCCCATTCATTCTGCAACTTATATTCCTGCCTGCTGTTCTCAATATACAGCATAACCCCTTTGAGGTCCGGTCTTTTATCTGCCAATGACTGCAGGTCTGACCTCAGATCTACATTACATTCGTACTTTAATGTTTTCAAATTCCAAATCGTTTTTTGTGTCTGTACACCAAAACACACAAGCAATGCTGCGATCGCCATAACCCCGATCACTTTTCCCTTTTTATTTGTGAAAAGCTCCGGTAGTTTTACAGACATAATAATGCATATAGGAATCAGGAATACATAAGAATACCATTCCATGTACGCTCCTGATATTGAATATATTCCAAATGGAATAATCATCCATAAAACGAACAAATAACATTCATCCTTTATAATATCCCTCAAAACAGACATCATTGTTATTTTCTTCCGTCTCTTTTTAAAATCTGCAAGAAATCGGATTACACATATTACAAACACTGCCAAGCATAATACTATAACCGGATGAACTATCAGATAGAATAAATATCCAAAATAATCTTTCCCTTCTTTAATCCTGTCTGTTACCTCCTGTCCCATCATTCCCGCAAAGAATGCAAATCCATCATATCGAACACGAATCACACTCCAAATACCTGACGGCACAAAAAATAATATAATAAATCCGATGATATGCCTGATGTTCAGTTTTTTATACAGACGCGGCAAGTAAAATATCAGGACGACCAAAGCTGACGCCAAATGAAAGCACTTCGTCATGAAAGCCAGCGACAGACTTAATCCTGCCCACATGAAATCATTCGGATTCTTCTCTGACATGTATATCAGCAACATCGAAATTGCATAAAAAAGCAGGAACGTAGCATCTGCATCTGCACTTCGTGCCGAATGGAAGAAAAACATATCTGTCAGACAGGAAAAAGTAATTCCAAAAATCAATGATGACGCTGCCGAAAATTTTTTCCACAGAAAAATCATCAGCAAAGCATACATAAGAAACATAGAAGTTGCTGCATATAATCTTGCAGAAAAAAGACTGATACCAAATATTTTAAAATTCAGCATAATACACCACAGACTGAATGGTGGCTTGAAATTATAGTAATCCGTTGCATAGCGATATGTATTGATCCATATATTTCCACTTTTCATCATCTCGTATGCATTTACAATATGTCTTGCTTCGTCCGTATTCTGGATACCCGATTCCCCCAGATGATAAAAGAAAATACAACCTATCCAGCCGGATATTGCTATTATTAACATCAAGCAGACAATTACTTTTTTATTTTTGTACATTTTCTTCTACTTCCATTCTCTTTTTTCCTTCATCAGACATAACGCATATTTTATCATCCATAATAAAATAATAATATCTACAACAGCAAAAACTCTATATCTTTCTACCATATCCAGTCCATACAGGCAGTAAAAATAGGTAATCATTGCTATAAAATCCAACAGTACAACTTTCCATATGGCTTTTCCTTTATATGTCAGAAAATACAAATATGAAAATGTGATAAACGGTGCTGAGTAGCGCTCATGCATCTCCGGCAAAAACATGCAGCAGATTCCGGCACTGATTGCACAAGTCAATACAAACACTTCTTTGTCTATTGTATAATTTTGGTATACTGTAATAAACCCCAATATTAAAAATATTATTACAACCGCACATATCCCCCATTGATAAAATTCCTGATATCCCTCATTAGGAAAAAGCGATATATATTAGGAATATTCATAGATAACTGTCCAAAGCCGTGGCTCTGCGTTATATAAATCCCATATGTGTCACTAATTGTTTTTCCTTCTAGTATAGCTGGTATGCCTCCTATAATGTAACATACAGGAATATATAGAAATTTAAATATCGAAAATTTTTTATTGCGCAGATAATACAATGCATATGCCGGCAGTAAAAAAGCCGCCTGCAGTTTAAATGCAAAAGCAATTCCAAGGAAAACAAATGATAAATCTGTATGATCCTTCAAGAGCATGTATACGCTGAGCATCAAAAAAGCACTCAGGAATTCAAACAATACAGAAATCACCTTTAATTACAGCATGAAATCCAGGTTTTCAAAATATGTAGCAATAGCGATCACACACATGTAAGGAATATAATAATTGTAAAAATCCATCACTAATCCCTTAAATCCCATATTAGCTTTTAACGTTTCATACCACGGTTTCAGGTATTCATTAAAATCATCCGATTTCAGATCAATTCCTAAATATCTCAATCTGAAGCCCAAAATGATGACTACGATCAGAAGAATGTTTCCATAATTGCTTTCCAGAAACTCCATTAGCTTCTTCTCTGTTTTACTTATATAATTCCCTCTTTTCATTACATACTAATTACCATTTATATTCTATCATAACTTATTTTTAATTGGAATTGCTGCATTGCATTTCTTTTTTTTCTTGCGTATACTGTTACTGTGACCAATCAGAAAAAGAGGTATATTATGAATCCTTCCAATAAAATGCTTTCTGTGATCATTCCTTCTTATAACGAAGAAGCCATGATACAGACAACCTTCCAGACTGTAAAGAGAATTCTTTCCGGAAGCCAGATTCCATTTGAGATCATTTTTGTAGATGATGGTTCCCGGGACGGAACCTATCAGGAGATCAGCAGGCTCTCAAAAGACAATCCGGAAGTACAGGGAATCTCGTTTTCCCGGAACTTTGGCAAAGAGTCTGCCATCTTCGCAGGACTTGCAGAAGCAAAAGGAGCATGCTGTGTTATCATGGACTGCGACCTGCAGCATCCTCCCTGCACAATCATAGAAATGTACCACCTTTGGGAGCAGGGCTATGAGGTAGTCGAAGGCATCAAGATCTCCCGCGGAAAGGAAAGTGCTTTCCACCGCCTCTGTGCCAACGGCTTTTATGCTATCATCAGCAGGCTGACCCATATTGATATGGCAAACGCTTCCGATTTTAAACTTCTGGACAGACAGGCTGTAGATGCCCTGCTTGCCATGCCAGAGCGTGCTCCCTTTTTCCGAGCCCTTTCTTCCTGGATCGGCTTTTGCAGCATCCAGGTTCCTTTCGAAGTGCAGGAACGTACAGTCGGAACCTCCAAATGGTCCATGTGGAGCCTTACCAAGTATGCCATCCGGAATATCACTTCCTTTTCCGGTGCCCCCATGCAGGCTGTAACGCTGCTTGGCTGGATCATGCTGGTGTTTTCCTTTGTGCTTGGTATCCAGTCACTGTACCGCTATTTCACCGGCACTGCGCAGGAAGGTTTTACTACGGTGATCCTCCTGCTTCTGATCATTGGCAGCATATTAATGATCAGCCTTGGCATTATAGGCCACTACATCTCCCGTATTTATGATGAGATCAAACGTCGTCCCAAGTATATTATCAGCAGACGATGCGGCAAATAAATAATCCACCCACTACAAAAAGCGCACCGCATCTGCCAGTGCGCTTATCGCTTCTTTTCGATCATCCTTATTTACTCGTAGAGATCGTAAATTGTAACCTTCAGAGCCTCAGCAAGTGCTTTCAGTTCAAAATCCATAACAGCCCTTTCATGACGCTCAATTCTTGAAATTGATCCTCTGCAGATATAAACAGCATATGTTTCCAGTCTCTCAGATAATTCCTTCTGACTTAAGTCCTGTTCTACTCTGTATCGTCTTACGTTGTCACCTACTACATTAAAATTTTGGAGATTTGCATCCATCTTTTCCATCCTCTGTTTGCTATCCTTTCTTTCCTCATTTGAATAAGTGGATCGTTACTATTTTAGTATATTCTTATGCATAGTGTGTCCTATTTTAAGACATATTTCCAAATTTTTCAAACTTCATTAAACTGTAGGAATAATTTGCAATTATATAAATACCATTTCCCACTTCTAGGACATTTTTATTTGTTATTTCTGTGCATTATTTGTCAATATGCTGATTTTTATACATTTCTCATAAAACAGTCTTGAATATTCTGTTTTACGTTGTATAATAAGTGTTGTCAGAAAGACTGATGTTACTTATGAAGGGGAATCGTCTGTTAATCATTTTACATTTCTGCGTGGCATTATCGTCCTATAGTGTTATTATGAGTAAATATTGTTCAATATTCGTTCTTTTATTTTATTGACTTTTTTCCATGTTTCTTCTATGATATGTATATGTTAATGTTTATGTTAACAACATTATTATACAAAAGTAAGGGAAGAAATTATGACACTCAGCCGAAATGACAGATACCGTTTAACTAACAGAGAAAGAGATATTTTGGATATTCTTTGGGAATCCGGAAAATCTATGGTGGCTTCCGAAATCACCTCTATGCGTGATGACTTATCCATTAATACTGTACAGGCTGTTCTGAAAAAGCTTCTTCAGAAGAAGCTGATTGCAGTGGATGAGATCGTTTATAGTGGAACCGTTCTCAGCAGAAGCTATAAGCCGACCATGACACCTGATCAATTTGAAATTCAGAAATTTGAGAATGCCTTCAGCAAGGTTTCCGGCAAGCCCTTCTCTCCCTCTTCCTTTGTAGCAACTTTACTCGAAGAGGAAAAAGATACCTCAGATCTCCTGTCAGAAATTGACAGTCTCGAGCAACTTATCTCTCAGAAAAGAGAGGAACTTTCCAGGAAAAATTAGAAAGTATTTGTCCTGTCCTTTCCTGAAAGGTAAATGCATGATCGACCAAACAGGAAAGGATTGACCAGCATGTGAGTTTCACATTTTCTACCCTCTTAAGCATGATCATTATCAATGCTGTTTTTGTTATTGCCCTTAATCAGGTGGCGAAGACATCTGTGATCAATTATTTTAATATAGATCTGTTCCTTCTAAGCTCTCTTGTTATTCTGCTTCGTTTCCTTTTACCATTTGAATTTCCCTTCGCTGTTTCTGTTCCGGTAAAGTGGGGTTTATCCTATCTGTATGATCTCTTTGTTATGCTGGAGATCAATGTTCTCGGTCATCCCATCAATATCTTTACTATTTTTATGATCGCTTGGTATATTGGCATCCTTATCTGCGGCTCACGGCTTTTTCTCCAGTTTGCTACTATCCGGCAACGATATCGGCTTCGAGAAGCTACGCCTGACTCTGATGCATATGCCATACTTCATAAGATCACTTCCAGTCATCAGAAAAGCAGAACCGTGTTCAGGATCTACATAACCCCAAGAAATATCACACCCTTCATATATGGCATTTTTCATCCGGTTATTATTCTGCCTGACAGTGTTCACTCCAAAGCAGAGCTATTCTATATTCTCAGCCATGAAACAGCCCATTACTATAATCACCATACTCTGTATAAGTTTCTTTGTTCTCTTCTCGAGGTGATCTACTTTTGGAACCCACTGGTTAAAATCTTCACAAAAGAGATCAACCGTATCATAGAAATCAGTGTAGATTCCAAGGTTATCGCACCGTTAGAACCTCTTGGGCGGTTAGACTATTCCAAGAGCCTTACCAGCATGGCAAGAACCATTGCAGAGAAAAAGACGACACCCGCTTTTACTGCCACCTACAGTTCTACAAAGGCACCCGATTCCCAGTTGAATAAGTCCCCAAAAACCAAATCTTCCAAAAAGCCATCTTCTCTCAGCCAAAGAATACAAATGATCATCGGAAGCCCTGATAAGATCAAAACACTGGCACCAAATGGACTGGTTTCCAGTCTGCTGCTTATTGGAGCATTGATAATCTCATTGGTTTTTGTGTTTGAGCCATATAGAGTACGAGAATCTGATGCAGAAAATACTTTTAATTCCTCCAATCGTGGTCTCTACTATATTGCCAATGATGATGGAACTTATGATTTATATTTTGATGATGAATACTATAAAACTGAGACAAAAATATTAGATCCAAAGCTACCCATTTTTGATTCTTATCCATATTAATCAATTAACATTGTATTCTCTTGTATTTGTATCAGTCATATTGACATATTCTTCCACAAATTGTATTCTAAATACATAGGAGAAGTTTTAAATACTATGTTACTTATTTTATTATTATGTAGAAGGAGATACTAACCATGAAATTTAAAAACAAATTACTTATTTATTCATTCATCACATTCTTTGCTTCATTTTTTGCCATATCCACACCCGTATTTGCGGCAGAAACTGTAGATTCTACATATCCTGCTGAAGTTATAGAAGCATCATCCTCTGCAATTACACCTTGTTCGGACATTATTGAGTACCGTTATAAAGAAGAAAATGGCAAATTATACCGCCGCCTTTATAACTATACGAGGGGAGAATGGGCTGAACCTTACTGGCATCTCGTATAGACCATCCTAACGTCCAGCACCACCTTCAAGTTTTTCCCTTGACTTCTCCGACAAACCGTCATGGATCACGGCATGCAGATCGCAGGTGGAACAAGCGTCCAGCTGCGATTTTGTTACCTTGCCGTCACGATAGTCCCTTACGATCTTATTTTCATACATACTGTATTTCTTATCTGTCCAGAACCTCAGTTTATGCCTGAGAACCCAGAACGCCGGTGCCCAGATATACTTATGCATCGCCGGAGAAACTGAACCGATCATCCAGCAGTTTCTGTCACAGCAGCGCACCTTTGCACGCACTGCATCAGCCTGCGGGCTGTTCCACAGCTCATCAAAGGTGTCACACTCATTCAGATTCCCCATCACTTCCTTGTCCTTTGTACCATTACAGGGCATAACATCCCCGTAAGGATCAATAAAAAAGGTATCAAAGGCCATATCGCAGGGCAGGAGGCGTTTCTGTCCATAAATATAGTTGATCAGTCCATGATTGAAATATGCCCGGAACCATTTCTTCGGACTCTTTGATTTCAGCAGTTCATTGATCAGGTTTTCAAATTCCTTAGCTACCATAGGTCTGTCATAAATGATGTTCTTCGCCTCCACAAAGTAGAAGGAATTGTGCAGAGATGCGGTAGCAAATTCCATATTCATCTCATCAGAAAGCTGGTACAGGGCTACCAGATCCCTGGCATTGGCATCCTGTACTGTCATGCCGAAGCCCACATCCTTCATGCCCATATCCACCAGCTGCTTCAGCGTTGAATAGCCCCTTTGGAACCCATTCTCCAGCCCACGGATCTTATTATTTGTTTCTTCCAGTCCTTCTATGGAAATACGGATACCGATATCAGGAAATTCCCTGCACAGGTCTACAATACGATCTGTAAAAAAGCCATTCGTGGAAATAACGATACGGTCACTCTTTTTCTTTAGTTCTCTCACAATATCCTTTAAATCTGTCCGTATAAAGGGCTCTCCTCCTGTGATATTGGTAAAATACATCGGAGGAAGCTTTTTTATCATTTCCAGTGAGATCTCTTCATCCGGCAGGGACGGCTTTTTATAGCGGTTGCACATATTACAGCGTGCATTACAACGATAGGTTACAATAACAGTTCCATTCAGCTTTTTCATGAACAACTCCTTTTTTTGCTATTAGTAACAGCATGCGATAACTAACTATTTACAATGTTGTTATTTTTATATTACAATTATCCTGTAAAAGGGGATTGCAGAAGATGTGGAAATGAGAAATCATTTTTCGCATCTTTTGTTTTTTTACATCTGTTCCTAGAAGGTAACCTCCCCATCATGGGAGATCAGGGATACGCTCTCAAGGTCTTCCATCTCCTGCACCTTCTGTACCAGATCATATTCTTTAGATGTCCGCACTTCAATCACCAGATTACAGCCATTTCCGGTAATATTCCTTGATTTGATCCTGTAATATCTGCAGAATTCCCTGATCCTTTCTATCAGCTCAGGTTCCTGCTTTCCCTCCTGCAGATTGACCACCAGAATCATTGGAGCTCTGCCTATTGGAATACGGTCTAAAATAAGCACAAGGATCGTCAGTAAGACAGACAGGACGATCGCGATTTCTGTCACATGCGCACCGCAGCAGATCCCTACAGCGATCGACCAGAACAGAAATACCAGATCCATGGGTTCCTTCACCGCCGTTCTGAATCTGACAATGGAAAGAGCACCCACCATACCAAGGGAAATCACGATACTGGACTGCACTGCCAGTATGATCCCTGCTGTGATCACCGCGATCGCTGCAATGGAAATATTAAAGTTTCTGGAATAAAAGGTTTTCCTTGTGATCACCCGGTATACCATAAAAATGTAGCAGCCTATGATACACGCAATGAAAAGTACCGCCACAATATGCGGCACACTCACTATCTCACTGGTATATGATGCCAGAAAATCCTTTTTGAAAATATCTGAAAATCCCATTCCTCTGTCCAAACCTTTCTGTTTCAATTATTTGTAGCTTTCGGCAGAGCCCTGCCCCGGTTTTATCTCTGCAGATGTTTTTACTTCATCCGCCGCACCTGAAATTTTCTGCACAGGTAATACTTGGAAAAGGTAGATGCCCGAAGTCCCTCCAGCTGCAGGATCTGATATATCTCATCCGGCAGGAAGCTGTCAAACTTCACTTCCATCAGCTCTGTCCCTACCGGCAGGATCCCTCTTCCCGCGATCCTTTCATCCAAAAAAGTTCTCACATCACTGCCGGAAAGGAGCTTCCGGTCAAAGGTCACTCTCACATTGGCATCCTGCATCCTGTATACGTAGGGAATACGCTCATATTCCACGATCACAGCCGGCCGCATCAGCCGCACTGCCATCAGATAAGCAAGCCGGTGCAATACCCGCTGTTCCTTTGTGATATCTGAAGGGATTTCTCCCCGCATCAGCTTTTCACACTGGGACAGTGTGATCGGACTGCTGCTTTTATGTGTCATCCCACGATACTTTTCCTTACACTCCAGAGTGATCCGTTCTGTACTGTGATTATAGATCCGGATCCGGAACTTCTCTCTCTCATCAACCCCATTTTCATTGCTCATATAGCAGCTATTTTGATAATCATCAAAATACAGGCTTCTGATCTGATAAGAGCCCTCTGCACCAGTATGGCTGTCTCTGGATGCAACTGCATTTATTTTAGCATTTTCAATCAATGCCTGTCCATGCGTAAGGGGATATTTATATTCGTGTCGATACCGCTTTTCCTCCACCTGTTCTGCTCCTTACTCCTCTTTCTGTTCCCATCTGGCCACCAATACAAGATCGTCCATGACGGGTGTTCCTGCCACATACTGCTGTCCATCCTCTTCATCAAAGCAGCCAAGGAATACACTATCCTCTCTGTCTTCATCCAAAATGGCCGGCAGAGGCTGTCCCTTTTCCACCCAGTAATACAGCGTCTGATTATAGTCCTCATTAAGAAATGGCGCCCTGCGATTCACTTCTACAACACAGTATTCCTTTTTTTCTATCCAGATGCTGTCAAGGAACTCCTTTTTTTCTGTAAGATACTGCTTCACCATGGAAATCTCCTGTGAAAGCGTATCAAATCTTGTATAATTCCCCTCTGCAGGGATATCAAGTCCATCCGGAAGGACAAATGCCCAGGAAAGACGTTTTTCATTCCATCTGAGGGCATCCAGCTGCGCACTGCGGCTGATCCTCTCTGTATAGCTGTCAATTCCGCCGATCAAAAGCTCTGCCAGAGGCTCTTTAAACGAGTCCTGATAGATTTTTTCTACCGCCTGCCGGAAAACCGGATTCTGATACATGGCTGCCAGCCAGGTGTTCTGATTGGCATTCCCCTCCGGTCTGCTCATGGCAATGGATGCCGTTAACGCCTCCGGGACTCCATACATAGGCGTATTTACATTCCCCATAGCTCCGTCAAAATCCCATACCGGTCCTGCATATAGCAGGGAACTCTCTCCCTTTGTACAGGCAAACTGACTGGCAATTCCCACATCATGATCACCGGAAATCTCTTCCACAAGCCATCCCGTCGCCCATGAGGGGATATCGATCAGCTCTTCCAGTGGCTTTCCACTGATATCGCTGATCCCATCATCCGCAAGCAAAGCGCTTTCTACATCATTCAACAGCTCCTCTGCTTCCTGCTTTCGCTCTGCACTCAGCTTCCGGCTGGATGCTTCCTTCACCTCGAACAGCCTGCTGCCTGTTGTTGTAATATAGTCTTTCCCGTTTTCCTTTCGGAAATCCAGCTCCATTTCAAAGGCAAAGCCGCCATCTTCTGCAATATCCCATCTGTTTCCCCCGATCTCTACTGCCTCTGTAATGAGATACAGTCCCTGATATTCACCATTCATAAACAGCTCGACAAATTCACCATCCGGCTCATAGCCTTCTGATCCCACCGCCCTGTTTGCCAGATCCAGTACGATCTTATTCCTCATGTAGGAGCCATCTGTAGCATTGGCGATCAGGTTCCACTTACTCGCCGGCGCCATGCCGCACACAGAAGCCTCCTTTGACAGAGTAAAGGTATAGGGCTTCTTATCCAGTGTTGCCGTCAGATTTCCTCTTACCCTCAGCTTTTCCAGATGATCGGTGAGGACAGCCTCCCCGGATGGATCCAGCAGCAGAAGCTCTCCTGTCTGCGCATACTTTTTCTTATCTGTCTCCAGATCCTTATCCAGAAAGGAGATATCCTCTACCGTCAGAAGCAGAGACGGCAGCTTTTCAGATATAAGCACCTGCAGCTCACGGTCGCAGAAGGTTTCACCGAAGCTTCCCTTCACCTGATAAGCAAAGACCTCTTCGCCCTGTATTCCGGAAACGGTACTTCCGTTCCGGAGCTTCTCCCCATTCAGGAAAAGCCTGCCATCCTCTTTGTCATAATACACCGTCAGGTCTGTTTCTTTTCCCTGAAAGCAGGACGGCAGGATCAGATAATATCTTCCGTCTGTTTCCTCCAGAAACGGCTTGAAGGAAACCATTTCACCATCCACCTCCGTAGTGAATGTGAGCTCCTCCAGAAAGGCTCCCTCATGGTCTGTCCGCAGATAAGCGATCCAGAGCGTCAGCAGCAGAAGCGCCACCGCACTTATCATCAGTAATATTCGTATCAGCTTATTTTCTCTCATGTTTACCAGTATACCACACACCCCACAATCAAAAAAGCCCGTTATCCTGTTTTGTCCACAGGATAACGGACTCTCTTACCTTTTTAGATGGAAATCATCCAGCCAGTGCCTACTGTGCACCGTCGATTTCCTGCCACTGCTTCTCGATCTGAGCGCATACACCATCCTTGTCAAGATCGCCTGCGATATAAGACTGCATGATCTCGAAGTTACTCTATACATCAGATTTGATCGGAGGAACAACACCTGCTACATCTGTAAACCATGCCTTGCCATAATCAGAAGTATACCACTGAAGCCGATCTGGATATCAGGATCAATGGAAAGAACATCTGCCTCGATCCATGCGCCCTGTCCGAGAACCATAGCCGCCTTGGCTGTTCCATTTTCAAAGCCGGATACCAGCTCTGCTGCAGAGATCTTTTCGCAGGCATCCTTCATGGCACTTACAGTTGAAGGAAATTCAGTAATACCGCATTCTTCAAAGATCGCCTTGTTGTATACGATACCGAAATAATTACCCTTGATCGCGATTCCGTAGCATCCGCTTCCGTCTGCCGGGCTCTGCATAGTTGCCGCTACTGCATCAGACTTAGTCTCTGTCAGCGGCTATGACGACTTTTCCTATGCCCAGCATGCCCTCCGAAACGGTGCCTGCGATTATCTTCTGAAGCCCGTAGACGAAGAAAGCCTCAACTGCGCTATTGAAAAGGCAGTCAAGGCCATTGATCCTGATGCAGTGTTCGGTATTTCTGACACTTCTGCCAAGACCGACCACATCACCCCTGATGAAATTGTTACTATTATCAAAGACTACATCGAGAGCAATTACTGTACCAATATCCGCATCTCCATGTTTGCAGAAAAGTACTTTTTCTCTCAGGAATATCTGAACAAGCTATTTAAAAACAAATATGGCTTTACCATCTATGAGTATGTCCTGAAGCTGCGTATGGAGCGTGCTGCAGAGCTGCTCGCCCAGCCGGATATCAATATCTCCGATATCGCAGAGCGCCTCGGGTATGCGGATAATCACTACTTCAACAAGGCATTCCGGAACTACTACCAGCTGACACCGACGGAATACCGGAAGGGGTTAGGCTGAGCATTATGTATCAATCGTTTTCACTACCAGACTTTTACAGAACTCTTTTTTATCCTTTATATGATTATGATTTTTTCTACGATAAAAAATATAAAACATATTGTCCTTTGTAGTATGTGATTTTAAAAGCGGAGATACCTTATCCAGTTCAAATATATCCTCTGCTTCATTATCGTTAAAAACAAGCAGTGTATTAGCCAGCTCCTGCTTTGAAAAACTGCTCGTAAACATATCTGCCTTCAGTATCACAAAATCGCAGTCAATCTTATTGTCTCTGGCACTTTTTTTAAGGAAATTACAAACAGCCAATTTTCTCTGGATTCCCTTGTAATTCTGCTCTATAGACCGGTTCTTTTCTTTATCTGACGTTGTCAGACTTTTTACCCTTTCCAACTCCTGCTTCAGAGACTGAATATACCCTGGTGTAATTCTGATAAAGGAAGGAATATCCTTTGTTTTTCCTGCTGCCAGAGCCGAAATACAATCATCAAACATCGTCTTAAATTCTCCTTTACTCAGTTCCGAAATATATCCCATATACTCCGCTTCTGATTTCCAGACAGGATGTCTTCTTTTTTCTCTGTCAAGCAGCTCCATGCTCAACTCATCCGGATAAACATTCTTATAAAGATAAATAATATCGTCATCACATAACAGAGATACCTTCACCCCGTCCTGCAGTTCCACTCCTTCTCTGCTTAACGCAGCCTCGGAAAACAATCTCTTTTCATCCTCATTCAATTTATTATTTAAATGTACAATAATATGCTTAATAATATATGATTCATATAATACTACCGGATGATTCTGAATCCATTTCTTTTCTGCATCATGTGCATATACCACATTTTCAATAATACTGACCGCATCCTTCTTATAGGTAATCTGATATTTCTCCTTATACTCTACTATCGTCAAAGCTTTCAGCAAACGCTGATAATCAATATTAATTGTAGCAAATCCTGTAATATAGGCATCTCTGATCAGATAATCCAGTCTGTCTACGTCAATCACCTTGGAATTGAGCATTGTGATAAAACAGTTTCTGATTTGATTTTCTTTCGTTCCATCCATATACAGATACCCTGTTATACATCTCGCAAAAAATTCTTTATCTTTTCTGGATCCTATACTCTTTCCGAATACCTTCAATCCTATAATAACACTCATCAATTCATGCGGCGCTGCAGCGTTGGATTCCATTTTTAACAATTCTGTCGTAAAGTCTTTGTCTCCCACCAGCTCTCCAATTCTGGCATGAAGCTCCACAGACTGGAAAGCTTCGTTTTTGTAGAAACACTCTCCTGTATGAGAAAATGGTGCATGTCCGACATCATGAAGCAGACAGGCCAGCCGATAAACTCTTATCATCTGCTCTGCCACATCGCCTGATAAAAGCTCCTTGGCATTCATTTCTTTCCTCAATGTTTCAGCTGCTATACTCCCCAAATGAAAAACACCGATAGAATGTACGAAGCGATTATGTATAGCAGAAGAATATAATGGAGAATAACTCGTCTGTAAAATTCTCCTCAATCTCTGAAACTCTGCCTTATCAATAATCTCTTCCATATACTCTACCGGTATCTTCACATAGCCGTATATCGGATCTTTTATTTTCTTATCCATGCTGCCTTCTTAATACACTGACAGTCTTCTCACTCATAAAGGCCAACAGCACATCTATCTCCAGATATGTCCGGAACCTTTCAATCAGATCTGAAACTGTCTTTCCTTTCCGTAATTCAATGGCAGGCTCCTTCTTATCCGTTTCTGTTTCTACAAAGAAATCCGAATAGCTACACAGCATATGATTCGTATTCTCTCTGGATAAAATAAGAACTGCCTTCTCTCCCTGTTCACCAAGATAATGCACTACTTCAGCACCATACTTTTCCAGCTCTGCATATGTGACAATATTCTGACTGTCATCCCCATTCTTAGACTGTAAAATCTCAATCAGTGCATTCGCTGCCAAGTCTTCAATACCAATATAAAAGCACATTTTATTTCCTCTTTTTCGTTCTATTATACTATATGCATCTGCCTGTATAATAAGACAGATGCACAACTGATTTATGTTCTAATCTTAGTATAAACGAACCTGTGTGTCAATATGCCCACGCAAAAATTTGTTTTATTTTTTATTTTTTAATTACCGTTTTTACGTTATATTTTGCATTTCTTTAACATTTTCAGATCTCTCAACTCTTGCCGCTGCTCTCGTCATGCCAAGTACAGATTCCTTCTTCTGTCCAGAAATGCTTTCCGCCGGAGCAGCCATTCATGCTGTCCAGGATCACTAGTCTCTGTGAGGTGAAGTGGCGGTAGATCCTGCCCACAATTCACTGCTATTTTTTGCAGCAAAACCGCTATAATGTCTGCCCTGTACTGATTTTTCTTCCTGTCCATCCCATCATCTCTGCCCAGGCAAGCGTATTTTCTCTTTCACTCATAGCATCCTCATCACAATCATCGGTTTCATATATTGTTTTTAGCATATCACAGAAGCCATAGATTCCTCCGACATCATCCACCAGCTCTATGCCATCCTTCCGGATACATACCGGACGGTAGTCACTGATAACATCCTCTAAAAAGCCATCCAGCGCACTCTCTGTTTCTCCTTTCCCATTTTTCCATACACCGTTTTCCTCTGAATGATAAGTGTCCTCACAGGTGATCAATACCTTCCAGTTGTCACCATAATCATAACTGTAGATCAGCTGGTCGGTTACAGGCTTCACCGGAATATCCATGCTTTCCAGATATTCCCTTTTCTGCTTTGCACTTCCAAACCGTCTGCTGTTATACTCTCTTTCCAGATCATCCACATCGGAATTTCCGGTATGTGTTTTTATATATTCTCTTATATCAGAGAGCTCTGCCTTACCGCTATCCTTCACATAAAGAATATCAGCCACTGGCAGTCTTTCAATCAGTTCACGACAATAAAAATCTGCAAATGCATGCTCCACCTGGTCTACTGCTGCATCCCTCAGTTTTACTTTGTACGGTTCAGGCTGCTCATCTGCGCTAAAGTTGAATTCGCGGACAGTTATTTCATTCCACCTTCTGAACATATCTTCCACTTTCATCTGATTCATAAGATAATGCTCCCCATTTCCCTTATATTGATAGGGTCCAGTATATTTTCTTCTCATCCATGATTTAATACTCTCCCCTTCCCTATAATCATCATCCCAGTAAATATCATCATAATTCTCTGTAGGGAATCTGAAATAAACCCCTGCCATTTTCGCCCATTCCACAAAGCTGTTTTCTGTCAGGTCTTTAAAAACATCATCCGGCAGACTGAAATTATGCAAGTGTCCATTCTGCCACCCAAACATTCTCAGAATGGCATAGTTCAGAGCATGCAGGGTAATATCTGCCGGAACCAGAATATCTCTTGCGATAGTCTTGCTTACAGCCCCATATTTTTTCAGAGTCTCCATTTCAGCTTCATCTGCATACTCCATATCCAGCTCCAGGTGCAGTCTGAGTACATCCATTCTCTTCCTTTCTGATCCCATACCTTTGTTAGCGACCATATTCAAAGCCTCTCCCTTCTCTCCATGTAATCTGCTTTTATCTTTTGAATTCACTACCTGTGTAGAGGCTGCATGCTTCATCCGGATTCTGTACCTGCCCGCACGCTTTGCCTCTCCGGACAATTCCTCATCTCCGTATATGCCTCTCTCATAGGGCATATATGCCTGTACGTTTTTCACAGTCATATGCAGGGTACCCGCTATCTCTTCCGATGTCATTCCCTGTTTTAAAAGCTTTCCTACTGCGACACTGGTGCTGCTCTCCCATAATCCCTCTGTGATCAGGATCTTACGCACCTTGACCGTAGAAAGCCCAACTGCCCTGGCGGTTTCCAAAATTGAATTATTAGCTGCATACAAATCTGTGACTCTTTTGACCTGTGTTCCCACGCTCTTATCCATATTACTCCTCCCGTTGTATTTACTATATCTCCCGAGCCACTTCGTGTCAACCTAACCTTTTCAAGTGATCACCACTGGATTCCAGAAATTTTATCACTCACATATTGTTTATTGCAGTTAAATAGTATTCTTGAATCAGTCTGTCTACATTATTTTCTGCTGTATCCTTCGTTATAGTAAATGTATTTACTATACCCATTTGGTCAAAAACGCGGCTGTACCATTCAATATCAGCCTGAATATCCTTTAAGTAGTATTCCTTATGTGTGTTTTTATACACATCATCCTTGTATATTATATCATTCTCATCACTAAAAACGAGACGATCGAATATATTTGTGGGTGTATCAACAAGAACGATTGGTAACGTATCTTCAGCTGTTACTCGAGTCCTAAAATTGTCAGTATATGAAATTGGTGACACGGCAAATACCATATTTTCATTTATAGACAAAATCTTTTTTATTATTCTCCCTCTTTTCTGATCTCTCCAGCGTAAGCTTCCCATGTGTCCAAATGCTTCCAATGTAGTATGAAATTCCCTTTTTACCTCTTCATCTAAATCATAAAAACTATATCCAAGTCTCTCGGCAAGCCTTATTCCCATAGTTGTTTTTCCAACATTACTCACCCCGAAAAGAATTATTTTCATTTCTCATCGTCTCCCTTGCTAACCCTCACAAAAGCTGTTGCTCTCAATCACAGCTTCTTCATCTTTTTATCGCAGAAGCACCTGTGTCTCTCTCTAATATCTCAGCAAGCATTTTATGGTTTACTCTTGATACAATACCAAGCTTGATATCTTTAATCAGACAGTTATATTTCTTAGCGCCTGTATCAAAACCAATAAATTCATACTCTGTTCCAAGATGTTCAAACCGTCTCTTATAGTCGCAGGGTCTGAATCCATATCTGTAACAGTCCATAGAAAAGTTGATTTCATCAGCGTTGATTCCCTCTTCATTCTTCTGGAAGGTCAGCTTCATATCAAACTCTACAGGTCCATAGGTAATCCGTGACCCTTTTAGCTTTATCTTATATTTCTCGCAAAGCTCAGCCGTTACTCTCTTTAAATCTTTTTCAAAAGCGTTAAATTCACTGTCTGTAAAATTCATTTCTGATCCCTCATTTAATCGTTTTCATTTTTATCTTTTATAAATCCTCTTGGTGAAGCAGATACTATAGCTTCCTATCGTGTCTTTCCGGTCACATTTCACCCAGGTATCCAGAAATCTCTCAAATTCCTCTATTCTTGTCTCCGTTACAATATCTTCTCATACATCTTCCTGTGAAGAGACTTTTACTCTTTTTCCATTCTTTCTGAAGCAAAGAGCTGTAGCAATTCAGAATAAAAAAGAAGGTTATTACATGAATGGCGTAATATCCAGCAAATACATAAAGAAGCTCCAGAATTATTATATTTCCGGCTAGTCCAAGGCAGCATAAGCACATAAGCAGACAGCTGATCCTACTACTGCTGCCTGCTTTCTTCATGAAAAGCCATATAGCTAATATAATACCTATTGCCATCGTACAACAGGCAAGTCCCATGGAAAGATCCATATTTCCTGTCAATCCGTAAAACAGCGCCGCAGCCTGCGGTGTTGCTATGATTCTGGTTTCAGTAGAGGAGTACCATGCTGCCGGAATAATCTCTTTGCTATCCCAGATTAACCTCCCAAGAACTGCCTCTGCACCAATATCAGAGTTCATCTTGTAATTATAGTGAAAAAGGTTAGTCATAATTACACAGAGCAACAACATCAGTATAAATATGATACCTGTTACAGAAATAACTCTTTTTACCCTGCTTTGCATACTACCCCACACTATTTTCCGCTATACCAATGCTGCTTTGACCCTTTTTCTTTGCAAACACCTGCCATGTCAAAAGGATCCACGCAGCTAAATAAACCACTGCCTGCCATTCAGAAACTTCTGCACTATTAAAAAGTTTTTCAGCTTTTATCCTCTTTGCTAAAACACCGCATACAAGAATGCCTCTGAACTCGCTCCATAGCTCATGGAAATCTGGATCAGCAGCATCAGTACATAATACACCCCACATCTGATCGCGCGGTTCTTTGTTCCCAGCAGGGCAAAAACATCAATTTGTTTCTCGGATAAAAAACTGTGGATAAATACAAGCATAATAGCCACTATTACAATCATTACTGTCTGCCACGACAAAATATCTTTCATGAGCCCAGCCATAACAGGTATAAAATCATTAACATTAAATTTTGATATCGTATTAAAAAACGCAGCCATACAGTCCGTAAACTTCACAATCCGGTCAAAATACCAACCAATATTCACGATCAGGAAAGTCCGGATAATTCTGGAAATATGAAACCCTCTGCTTTCCTTCCTACCAGAATCAGTAAACCCTTCCATACATTGTTTATTAATCCTTTTATTACATTATCCTCATTCCGGTTTTCCATTTTGTTTATCTTCTCCCATCACCTTTACCATTCATACCCATATTCATTTAAGTGCATGTCTTTGTATTCTGCTTTCATCCTGAATCCTTCTTTCAGGCTATCTCCACGCAATTCTATCTTATCCAGCATAGCACCATTTGGTACACAGGGAAATACATCTGCACTGCTCTGATCTCCTTCTATCGGAAGCCACACCTTAATACCGTCCTTTAACTCTCTGTTCGTTGTCAATCCCCACTCATAATCTTCCTGTCTGATCCTTTGCCTATCACCTATCTCTTCTATCGATGCCATATATCCAGCTCCTGTAGGTATCAGTATCAGCATCAGCAAAATATTCAGTGCTATAACAAATTTTTTATTTCCATCCCTTTCCATAAGATCAGCTATACATATACAAACAGGAATCAACACATATACCATCCCATACCGTATTAAAGGTGCCGAAAACAGCCATGCAATAATAGCGACTACACCGTAGATTCCTAAGATATCCCTTTTTATATCACCTTTCTTGTTCTTAACTTTTATAATCATAGAAATAACACATCCAATTGTTCCTATTATTCCCAACGTAACAATAAAAGGAGATGTCTCCATAAACCATTTGGGGAACCATTCCCATATAGGTTTTCCATACTGTTCTACTTCAAAAACTCTTCTTCCCCATACCATAATCTCTCTGCTGTCATATGTTAAAACAGAAGCCGGCATCTTCCAGTCAACATTAAACAAATCTATTTGTGGATAAGGGTATAACAAATAACCGGAAATGATTACATTTCTTATAAGCCACGGTGCGATAATAACAATTCCCCATATTATATAAGCTGCTATCAGACCAGTCCTTCTTTTTCTGATCATTCTCACTGCCGGCCATACTACAAGAATCACACATACAGCAGCTGATAATTTTACTGAAACTGCGTATACGCAAAGTATGCACAGAAAACCATATACCTTTTCGTCCTCTATATTTTCTTCTGCGAATTCACTCCACTTGATACATATATACAGAATCAGTAACATGGTTAATGTGTCTGAAGAAGGTGAAGATATCGTGCTTCTGTTATACCATATATATATGAATGTCGCTATCTTTAACAGATCAGAAAGAACCGGCTTCTTCTTTTCCCACATTCTATTGGTCACAGCTGCATAAGAAAGAAAAAAGAAGCACAAAAATCCATTAACAGTATGTAAAGACTGTCCGATAAGCCACTCAAAACTGAACAATGCCTGTAATGGCATAAATGCACTGTTATATGCAAATCGGTTATGCAGATTTCCACATCCCGGTACAACACCATATTCTTCAATCCATTTGATTGCCTGATAATGATATAAAGAAGTATCATAATGCTGAGGATAACCAACCGTCCATATCAAGGTTGCTACGCCAATCAGCAAAACCACTACCCATTTGTACCAACCCATACCAGAAACATGAATCCTCCAGCATTCTCCATGTGTTGAAATATGATAATACAGGCACATGGCAATACCTATTATTAACAGTCCTAAACATGCCTTTGCTCCAACCTTATAAAATAAGCTGAAGAATTCAGCATATACATTTACGATCATCAGACCACATATCACATAGATGTCCAAATGTTCCATTGACGTACTGTTTGCTTTATAACCATAATGAATAATCCCGTATCCTAATATCAATGATATTCCTAAAATTATCATCCAGCTGATCAAAACAGATAGCATATCTATTTCCCCCTAATTTATATAAAACTTGATTCTATATACTTTAAAGCCTCTATAGAAGAACTCTTTTTCTTCCTGAATCTCTGTCTCCTTCTGTAACTTCTCTGCAATTTCCTGACCTGCACAGGGAATATAATAGTAATATCCTATTTCTCCCTTAGATAAATCACTTATTGCTGAATCATTTGTAACACTACATACTTCAAAAGAGGTACAATCTGGATTCTCTTTCAGGACTCTCTTCTGTGTCTTACGATCCCAGTATTCGGTCTGTATTTTGTCTGATTCTGCAGAAGTATAAATTCCATCAAAAAACCAGGGTCTTCCATTAATAACAGGAAAATAATTTACTGTATCTTCATCTATCACATCACCTAACGCCAGATTTAGGGCTTTATCAAAATACCTGTACTGCTGGTTATACACCATGGAATCACTCAGAAATTCAGAATCTTCCGTACTGATCATTTTTGTAGTTCCTATATCATACTTTCTGAATACCAGTCTGGTGACCGGATCCAATGTTCCATAATTAGAAATGATCAATATAATCACAACAGCTCCTGCCAGACCATATCTTATCTTTTCAGACGATATCATTGCCAGACCAAGAATTGCAAACAGACTCAGAGCAACAATATGTGTATCAATATATCTGGCATGATTCACTGTTTCAAAAGTAATACTAAATATAATAAAAAATATATCACTGATCAAAACAGGAACTATATATTCAAATGATTTTTCCTTCTTTCTTAGTATCTGGATAATTGCCAATACACTCAATATTACCAGCACCTAGTTAAAATTAAGCAAAAACAAAACTTTTGCTTTTTTTAAGATATAATGCCCGTTTATCTCAAATCCGCCTACACCATTCCAATGTGGCAGTACTTTATAGGTATATAGCCATATCAATCCTATCGTCAGCATTCCCCAATATTTTCTCTGTCCTGCTATGTAACGTAAATCCTTGTGTTTACAGTAATCTACAAGCATGTATCCTGCGCAATATGCACCATAAGCAACAATAACAGGCTCTTTTACAAAGCACATAAGAAATGCCACAAAAAAATGAATAATCCACTGTTCTTTCATTGCAGAATAAATTACAATCGGATACATCGTAACTACCCAGTAATCCCAATAATTATATCCTGACAAGCCTAAAATAAATGGTGACACCGCATAGCATAATGTCAGAAATGCATATTCCCATTCTTTTCTATCTTTCAATACCAGACGGATTATGCCCCATATACTGTAAATACTCAGCAAAAAGAGGACTATTGTAGCAATCGTCATGCCCAGTTGCAGACTACCTACAATAACCCTGATAATTTAATTTATTGCTATATACGACATTGAAATGTGATCACAAAATGAAAGTGCTTCCAAATTAAAAATATTGGCAAGGTTCAGTTCATCCATATACTGAAACAAGTAAGCCCCGTCCCATCTCGGTTCTGAACCAGACTGTATTATGGCAATAACTGCACATACAATAAGCAATCCCAAAATATATTTTCTGTCACTGACCCATTTCTTTCCCGCTTTCTTTTTTATAACCCAAAAATCTTTTTTACAGCATAATACTATGAACGAAATGAAACAACTCAGGACAATCATTCCATATGATATTAAGTATTTCTCTCTACCCACTTCCTGTAGCTGATTCTTTCCAACTATAGTCAGCAATATGAAAACAAGTCCTATTCCCCCGTCAATCCATGCCATCTGGCGCATTACCTGTAACGGTTCATTTCTTACCACCAAAACCTGTCCGATCAGCCATAATAACATTCCCAGTCCAAGCAGGAAAAAATGTCTTGTTATTGACTGATCTCTCATAGCATAATCTGTGGAAGCAAACATGGAAAATACCATTAACACCAAAGATACTATTAATATAATGGCTGTCCAATATCCGGTTCTTCTACTTTTCATCTCACATTTCCATCCAACGTTTTCTTTTATTTCCGATCTACGTCTGTATTCTGCTCAAGTACCGTCCACTATTGACAACTTTTATTGTTTCACATTATCAAATGACCCCGAAGGTCGCACTAACAAGGCAATCTCCTATTTTTATCATTTGAATTCTGTCAGTAAAATCGCCGAATAACAGATTCACATCGTTTTAAGATTAAAACTTATAATATTTTGAGACTGTCCCTTCTTGTAATATGCAATCAATATAGGCATGGCATAGATAATCGGGAACGCATATCTGGGCTGATTCTGAATCTGTGGTGATGCTATGATAATAAGAAACGTTAACCACAGGGGCAGAAGCAGCCCAAGCTCCCTTTTTCTTCCGTCCTTCAGGAAGAAAAAGGTTATCATCCATAACAGAATTATATAAAATCCTACGTTACTTAACATTCCTATAACAGGCAGCCTGTGCAGCAGCGTATAGTAGCTTACCATAATGCTGCAGATCCCGTGCATTTTCTCCGGAACATGGAAAGAAATCTGCTCCTGCATTCCCATCTGTTCCATAATTTCATGTGCTATCGTGCAATCCTTGTTATAAACAATATTATCTATATTAGGTGCAAACAGATAATAATTCTGATTCCATGTTGCTTCCACATAGCATAAGGGATGCTTCCAGAACTGCTTAAACCATACCTTAAAGTATGCAATCAGGTCATCCGTACTCTCTGCATGATAGGTAGTCTTCACCGGATCAGAAGTCAATTCCATATAAACATCCGCAATCTTATTATAGTCCAGTACCTTTCCTATTGCTTCCTTCTCTTCCTCAGTAACATCATCTCCATAATCCCTGACATACCTTGCTGTCTGCTGAAAAGGTAGGGAAAGCATTTCCTTTGGTGTATCCTTCTGCACTGCAAAGGCTATCGTAATTCCTGCTGTTATTACTGAAGAAAGAATTAAGGGAAGTGCTAATACCAGTAAATTTCTTCTTTCAAGTTTCTTTTTTCTAATTATGTAGACCAGCATCACCACAAATATTGCCAGATAAATGATCTTTCCATTATTTCTGAGAAGTACCAGTAAAGATCCTGACAAAATCCAGCCTATCTGCTCCTTTCCTGTAAGCTCATCCCATTTGAAGCTCAACATCAGCAGGAACACAAAAAACGCTGTATACAGATAATCCTTGATAGGAAAAGAGACATATCCCACATAATATGGTGCCCATGTATATATCACCAGTGTTAATACTCTGAGCCAGCGTGATACATTCCATTTTCTCATCTGCAGCAGGGTATATGCCAGAACCGCCGCCATGACGGCTGATTGAAACAGTACAAACAAAAATAATCCAATATTTTCACTTCCGAACCACAACCCGATCTGGATAAAGAAACTGAATAATACTGTATGGAAAATAGGCTGTGCCGTCGTAAAATCAGCATAGCCAAAATAATAGGATAACTCCCTTGCATTATCATAAGACATCGCTCCCGGATACCGAAGCAGAAGATGTACAAACCACACACCGAAAATAATCAGGAAATACCACAAAAACGGTCTTTTTGAGAGTGTCCTTCCCTTTTCTGCCTGTAAATCTGCCTTCGAATTTAATGCTGCATAAAGCAGATTCATCGCAGCCAGAAAGATCATAAAAAAGCCAGCTATCATAATGGCCGTCTTTAACAGCCTTATGGATGACTGAAACAAAACTGTCACTGTATTCTGATATGCATACCCGACTCCGGCCACATACATCAAAGAAAGAAATAAGGATACCCCTTTACTATATCTGATCACTTCCATCTTCTTCTGCTTCCAGATATACCAATATCCTCCAAAGAATAACAATGTTAATATGGATAATAGAAATCCCTTACCTGTTATATCCGCTGCAACTATAGTGATCAGCTTGTAAATCTGCTGATATAATCCTATCGTTATACCTGCTTCCGGCGCATCTGCCACATTCAGATCCATTGTGACAGCCAGTGCTGATATCGCACTATATAAAAACAAAATCCAATTACTTTTCCACCATTTCATATACACACTTCCCACCCTCTGCTACACTATAATATCTTACACCTTTACTTACGCACATATTATACCGTCATAAATAAACTGTGTCAAATATACTGTTTCACGATAATATGATCGTACAAATAGTTGGATGCGGTCAATATATCGCATATATTTATCTGGTACAATCTACCTCAGCGATTCCTGCTATGATGTTATACTTGCTTTAAATACTCTTTCACATCCTTCATAAAGCTGACTGCTATCATAACAATAACAACCGCTACCGGAAAAGCTGCAACAATACTCACACTTTGAAGATTACTCATAGAGCTCTCTGCAAACAGCAATGCCATTGGCAGCAGAATAAGCAAAATACACCACATTAACTGAACCAGCTTATGTGGCTGTTTCCCTGCTTCCAG
>OLRZ01000692.1_pt1 | contig 26660 bp, 22 predicted proteins | sample 1671931 | NCBI WGS metagenome assembly OLRZ01 (sample SAMEA3136627, study PRJEB25190) | human gut metagenome | reverse complement strand
TCGTTTATTTATTTTTTATCATATACTCGAAATCTACAGTTGGCCAACTTACAAATTAAAATTTTATACTTCTACCATATTCATCTGTTTCTTTCATACACTGAATAAAGCTTTCCTTCGTAACCCCAGCATTCTCAGGTTTGAAGTCCCATTCTGTAGTGGTCATTGCTTTCTCTGCCATTGCATCAAAATCATCTTCTGTGATCTCAATGTCTTCAAAGCATACTGGCAGTCCCATACTTAGGTTGAATTTTGCGATTCGTTCTCTTTCTTCGTATTCTTTTCCGAATGTTAACAGGCATAGCACACCTAATGATACGATTTCTCCATGTAAATGTTTTTCTCCGCCTTTTGTAACGGTTGATCCGTAATATACACAGTGTGCAAGGCTTGAGTTATAGTAATATTTTGGTGCTGCACTTACCATGTTAGATACTAATCCTGTACTGATGATGATGTCTAACGCTACCTGTTCTAATTCATAAGATACTTTATTCGCTCTTAAGTCGTCCAATGCTTTCTTTCCATATTCAACAAGTGGTGTAGTACAGATCTTGCTTAGCTGTACTCCCATCATTGGTGTATGGGATAATTCGTCTTCTTTGGATGCAAATACTGCTTCACATTCTTTGCTTAATGCATCTCCGATTCCTGCCCATAATAATTCTTCTGGTGAATCAGCGATGATGGATGATTCGATGAATGTATGGTTTGCATTCTTTGGATAGTAATATTCTCTGAATGATCCATCTGGGTTATAAATTACAGAGATTGCTGTGACAGATGCACAGTTTGATGCTACGGTTGGGAAGCAGAATAATGGTTTATCCATTTCATTTGCCACGTATTTACATGTATCACAGGCACGTCCTCCACCGACTGCGAAGATCATGTCTGCTTTCTTGACAACGTCCATGTCAATCAATGCGTTACCATTTTCATAGGTGGAATCACCACCGTACCAGATAAAATCAAGGATTTCTACATCGGAATCTTTGATTCCTTCTAAGATCTTATCTTTTGCTTTAGACATCGCGATCTTTCCACCGATCACAACAGCTGTTTTTCCATAAAATCTTGTTGTATGCGGAATCTCTTTATAACATCCCTCTCCGATCGTATAACTTGGTAAATTCACACTATAATAACTCATCTTGTTCGTTGCCTTCTTTCTCTTTATTCTTTTGACTCTTTATATTGGCTACATTATAATCCTCAATTCTCAAAAAATCAAAGAATCTTGTGTTCTTTTTCTTATTCATGAATTTTATTCCACATTGATAAATTTCACTTGATTTCCATGCAACTTTATGACATTCACAAGATCAGCAAGTTTCATCCAGATTGTTGCTGTATTATCATTTGGATGGACTGCAATGTATTCATATTCTTTCAGATCTTCGTCAAAGAATACCGGAATCACACATTCCTGATCGTTCAAAACGCCTAACGGCGAAACAGATCCGGGTTCAATATTTAAATATTTCATTAGACGCTCGGCTGAGGCAAAACTTAGTCTGGAACTTCCAATCTCATCTCTTACTTTCTTAAGGTCAGCCTGCTTGTCTTCCCGAATGATCACAAGAAAATGATGCTTTCCGCTGCCATCTCGTAAAAATAAATTCTTAGCCCCTATTCCATTCTCATGATTCCACAGGTCAGAGTCTTCGATTTCATCGACTGTGTATACCGCTTGATGTTCAAACATTTCATATTCGATGTTCTGCTCATTTAAAGTATCTAACACGATTTTTCTATTTTCATTCATTTTATTCATTATCTTATCTGCTGCTGTCCGCTTGCTGCATAAATCTCGTACCATTCATAATGCTCTAATTTAACATCCATTGCTTTCACTGCGGATTCAATCCTCTCAACCTTTCTGCTTCCAACGATTGGCATTGCCTGTACTGGATGATACATGATCCATGCATACACGATCGTATCTGGTTCACAGTTATGTCTCTCAGCGATTTCTTTAATCTTGTCCATTGCTTTCTTGCATTGTAAATCATCTTCTTGAAATAATCTTCCTCCTGCAAGTGGTGACCATATCATTGGATGAATTTTATTAACTGTCAGATAATCCATCATTCCAGAATTGAAATGTTCAAAACATACTGGGTTCCATTCAATCTGATTCGTTACTAGTGCTCCGTCAACCGCTTTATTCATTGCATCAAATTTAAATGGATCAAAATTTGACACTCCGATTTCTTTGATCAGCCCTTCTTTCTTCAGATCCAGCATTGCTCTGCCTGCCTCCCATGGATCTAAAAGAGGGTCTTCTCTATGAATTAAATATAGGTCAAGATAATCTGTATGTAATCTCTGAAGACTTTCTTTACAGGATCGTACGATTCTATCATAAGTTGTATTATAATACCCAAATGATTCTCCATTAATTTCTTGTTTGTAAATTCCTGTTTTTGAAATCAGCTCTACTTTTCCCCTTAATGCCGGGTCTTTGGCAAATGCTTCCCCTATCTGAGATTCACATAGAGTATCTGCATAAATCTCTGCTGTATCAAAAGATGTTACACCTAAGTCTATGCTTGATTTCATGTTATCAATAAGTTCGTCTGTTGATAATTCCCAAGTATCTAGTCTCCAAAAACCTCGGATGATCTGAGATAAGGAAAGGTTATCTGTTAATTTAATCTTTGTCATATTAATATCCTTTCTGTTTTTCTTTCATCATAACATATTTTCTTTTAACAACGCATATTTTTTCATCCATGAAAGATCATTCTGAGTAAAATCATGTCTAACATATTCTAATGGCATTTTATGTGCGTATTTTCTCATATAAGTAAGCTGTTGTTTGTATTTACAAGTGACGACTGCCTGATCATACATGATCACAAATCTACGTTTACCCTTCTTATCCTTGGCAGTTTCATGGATATCACACTCCACTGCTTGAAAACCCTCTCTGCTTACGGCTTCAAATGCAGGAATTGAATTCTCTGGTGCATATTTCGTATATCCTCTGTGAGCAACATAACATATGTTATTTTCATTTGCTGAGACATTCGTATTTAGTTGCACGATTATGCATATCATCATACAAAATGCTGTGATGTACTTTATTTTTTGCTTGACGTTTACAATACATGACTTCGTAAAAATCCCTGTGGACCTTAAGAAAAACAGACCCAACATAAATATCCCTTTATCCTCGGTTTTTATTTATGTTGAGTCTGTTATTTCTTTATTCAGATAGATAAAAAACTAAATTATTCAATAGAAAGAATCTCCATATTCGCCTGTCCTTCCACAGCTCCATATGTAAATGTGATCTTAGTTCCTTCGTCCATATCATTTAATTTATTCACAAGGTCTTCATCATTCACCATAAATGTCTGGTAACTTCCGTCAGACATCTCAATCTCTACAGAACTTGTATCTGCAAATCCATTATAAGTACCTGTTGCACTCTTTGGTTTGGCCTGTTCATCTTTCTTTGTTGCTGTTGTTGTCTTTGTCTGTTCTTTTGTGCTTTCTTCTGATGTTGCTGTTGCAACTGGTTTTTCTTCTTCTGTCGTGTCTTTTTCTGTGTTTTCTTCTGTTGTAGGTTCTGCTGTTGTCTTCTCGCTGTTTGTTGATTCAGGGCTGCTTGGGCTCTTCTTTCCGCAAGCTGCAAATGTAAATGCGCTTAGCACGATGATTGTTGAAATTAATAAAAATCTTTTTCTCATAGTTCATATACTCCTTTCTGAGATAAGTTCAGTATATCCTATTTATACTTTCATGGCAAGTTTCTATCATATTCCTAGTCTTATTTTCATATCATTAGAGGTAGAACATAAAGGAGGATCTATGTTGAACGAAAAATATCAGGCACTGCTGGATCAATATGATATTTCTGTCTCTCATACCCGACGGGGCCGAGGCTGTGTTTTGTGTTTTGGAGAAAATGATGTCTATGCTTTATCCCAGACTTCTCTATCAGAAGAACGTCTTGGTGCTGTTTCTGAATGGACTTTGGCGATGCATGACCATCATTTTTATAAAACCGACCAGTACATTTTAAACAAAGACGGATATTTTCTTACTTTTGACCGGTATTACGAAACATTTGCGCTTAGAAAAACTTATTTGGGTACGGAATGTGATATTCATGCTTTAAAAGATATCAGATCTTCTGCGGAAAATCTCGCAAGCTTTCATAATCATTGTCTTGCTATTTCTTTTTCATCTGAAAATCTTAGAAAATATACATCCATTTCCACATATTATGAGCAAAAATATTTGGAATTAAAAAGTATTGCACGTTACATACGCAAACGCAAAAAGAAAGGGATTTTTGAATATTTATTTTTGGAACAGACGAAAGCCTTCTGGGAACAGATGGAACGTTCCATCCAAATCTTAAATGAAACCACACCTTCTCGCCGTGGATGGTGTCATGGGGCTTATAACCACCATAATATCATCATGACATCCTCTGCCCCAGCTACGATCCATTTTGAGCATTTTTATCATGGGTATCCGATTCTGGATGTTTATTATTTCCTAAAGAAGGCACTTGAGAAAAATAATTATAATTTTGCCTTTTGTGAAACCTTTTTATCAAACTATGACCGCTTTATGCCTTTGTCAAAAGATGATCTTTTATGCCTGTATGGATTGTTTTTATTTCCGGAAAAATTCTGGAAGATCTCGAATCAGTATATGGCACACAAAAAACATTGGATTTCTCCACGATATATCGAGAAATTAGAGGAGTTTATTCACAATAAAGAAGCTCGCTCGATTTTCCTCGAAAAATATGTACAAATTTATAATGTTTTTTCATGAGTTTTAAGGTATAATTAAACAAAAGGCATTTTTATAACTTAAAGGAGGAGTAATTTATGAACTACAAAGAAACTTATCAGGAATGGCTTTCTAATCCTTATTTTGATGAAGATACAAAAAAAGAATTAACAGCCATCGAGAACGATGAAAATGAAATCAAAGAACGTTTTTACGCAGATCTTGCATTTGGTACTGCTGGACTTCGTGGAATCATCGGTGCTGGTATCAACCGTATGAATATTTATGTTGTAAGAAAGGCTACTCAAGGATTAGCTGATTATATCTTAGAACAGGGAACAGATAAGAAACGTGTTGCTATCGCATTTGATTCAAGACATATGTCTCCTGAATTTGCTGACGAAGCAGCCCGCACTCTTGCTGCTAACGGAATCAAAGCATTTATCTTCGAATCCTTACGTCCAACACCAGAATTATCATTTGCCGTAAGACATTTAGACTGTATCGCTGGTATCAACGTAACAGCCAGCCATAACCCACCTCAGTACAATGGATATAAAGTATACTGGGAAGATGGTGCTCAGTTTACAGATCCTCATGCTTCAGGTGTTACAGCGAAGGTTAATGCGATCACTGACATTTCAACTTGCAAGACAATGTCTAAAGAAGATGCCGTAACTGCAGGTTTATATGAAGTGATCGGTAAAGAAGTTGATGACGCTTATATCGCAGAAGTTGAAAAACAGGTGATCAATCAGGCTTCCATCGATGAGATGGCTTCCAAATTAAAGATCGTTTATACTCCTCTCCATGGAACAGGTAATCTTCCAGTACGTCGCGTACTTGACGATCTTGGATTTAAGAATGTATATGTTGTTCCAGAACAGGAACTTCCAGATGGTGACTTCCCAACAGTCAGCTATCCAAACCCAGAAGCAAAAGAAGCATTTGCATTAGGTCTTGCTCTTGCCAAAGAAAAAGATGCTGATCTTGTTCTTGCTACTGACCCTGATGCTGACCGTTTAGGTGTATATGTAAAAGATGCTAAGAGCGGAGAATATATTCCTTTAACAGGTAATATGTCTGGTTCTTTATTATGCGAATATGTATTAAGCCAGAAGAAAGAAAAAGCTGGATCTCTTCCAGCAGATGGTGCTGTTGTTAAATCTATCGTTACAACAAACCTTGTCGATGAGATCGCGAAGGCTTACAATGTGAAACTGATCGAAGTATTAACTGGATTCAAATGGATCGGTAAAGAAATCCTTGGATTTGAACAGTCTGGAAAAGGTACATATCTGTTCGGATTAGAAGAAAGCTACGGTTGCCTGATCGGTACATATGCAAGAGATAAAGATGCTGTTTCTGCTACGGTTGCTCTTTGTGAAGCTGCTGCTTACTATGCAACAAAAGGTAAGACATTATGGGATGTTATGATCGACATGTATGAGAAATACGGATACTGCGTAGACAGCATCACAGCTATGGACTTCCCAGGATTAGAAGGTATGGATAAGATGAAAGCTATGCTTGCTAATTTACGTGAGAACCCATTAAAAGATATCGCTGGTTATAAAGTTCTTAAGATCCGTGATTACAGCAAAGATACTGTTGTTGATGTAGAAAGCGGTAAAGTAGAACCTACAGGACTTCCTTCTTCAGATGTTCTTTATTATGAACTTGAAGGTGGAGCTTGGGTTTGCGTTCGTCCTTCTGGTACAGAACCTAAGATCAAATTCTACTATGGTGTGAAAGCTTCTAGTATGGATGAAGCTCAGGTTGAAAGTGCTAAATTTGCTGAGTGGGCTAAGGCTCAGGCATAGTTTATTTGGCCAACTGTAGACTTTGAGTATATGATAAAAAATAAATAAACGACAGGAAACGTGGCAAAATTCCAATGCTTCTTTTCCTGTCGTTTATTTATTTTTTATCATATACCAGAAGTCTATAGTGTGGACAATTACAATATTGAAAAATCTAAGTAGTTATGTCTATGACAGCCTACCTACAATTTCTCTGTAATATCTTTCAATGATTCCAAAATAATATCTGGTTTTACATCACTTGCTTCCACATCTTCCAGAGTACTTTCCCCACTTAATACCAGAATTGATGTAACATCACTTCCATCTGCGACTGCTATGTCTGTATAGAGTCTATCTCCAACGATCGCTATCTCTTCTGGTTTGTAACCAGTTTCTTTGATGATGTAGTCTAGTGTGTGTTTAGATGGTTTTCCAAAGAATTCCGGGAATCTTCCTGTAGAAGCTTCTACTAATTTGGCCATGGAACCGCAGTCTGGAATAAATGTACCACCTTCCATTGGACAATTCCAATCTGGGTTGATTCCGTAGTATGTACAGCCATTTCTTATATAGTGGCATGCTTTGGATATTTTTTCGTAAGTTAGTGTTGTGTCAAATCCTAAGATCACAATATCTGGATTTTCATCTACCAACGGCATATTAAATGTCTTAAATTCATTGATCAGCGACGGAGTTCCTACAACATAAATAGTTTCCCCTGGATGTTTTTCTTTCAGATACTTGATCATAACATGACTTGAGATCATCATCTGTTTTGGCTCAATGTGAATGCCCATGTTACCAAGTTTATCAATATATGCCTGCTGACTCTTTGATGAGTTATTTGTAAAGAAATAATATTCTCTTCCTGTTTCTTCTACTTTATTTAAGAAATCTTTTGTAAAATCAAATAATTCATTTCCCAAATAAATTGTTCCGTCCATATCTAAAATAAAACATTTAATTTCCTTTATTTTATCAACCGTCATTCTTTATCTCCTTATATTTTCAGGTATAGAAAAAGGCTTTTGCTGTAGTGAACAAAAACCTTTTTTCTAAAGCATTATTACATTTATAGTAAAGTAGAATAATTCTACTTATACCCCTTGCCCATAATATGCATTTTCTCCATGTTTTCTGAAAAAGTGCTTGTCCTGCAGATATTGTGGTGCTTGTGAAACCTCTGGTTTCAAATGTTCTGTACGATATGCCATTTTGGCTACTTCTTCAAGAACTACCGCGTTATGTACAGCTTCTGCTGCATCTTTTCCCCATGTAAATGGTCCATGATTCGTGCATAAAACTCCTGGTACATAGATTGGATTTTTCTCTTTAAAGGTTTCAATGATTACCAATCCTGTATTCTTTTCATAATCACCTTCAACTTCTTCGGCTGTCAGTGATCTTGCACATGGAATCTCTCCATAGAAATAATCAGCATGTGTTGTTCCATATGCAGGAATGCTTCTTCCTGCCTGTGCCCATGAAGTTGCCCATGGAGAATGTGTGTGAACGATTCCGCCAAGGTCTTCATATGCTTTGTATAACTCAAGATGAGTTGGAGTATCAGAAGATGGATTTAAATCTCCTTCGACTTTCTCTCCGTCAAGGTTCATGACAACCATATCAGATGGTTTTAATGTCTCATATGGAACTCCGCTTGGTTTGATCACGAATAAACCTTTCTCTCTGTCAATCCCACTGACATTCCCCCAAGTATATGTGATCAATCCTTTTGCTGGTAATTCCATGTTCGCTTCATAAACCTGCTGTTTTAATTCTTCTAGCATGAAATGACCTCCTCATAGAAATCATAGAATTTTAATAAACGCATAAATGTGATTCTTGCACGTACATATGGAGATAATTCTGCTGTTTTAGCCTGATAACTTTCATCAAATCCAAGATCTTCTAATGATTTCACTCCTTCTACTTTGTTGATCATCGCGATCAATTCTTCTGATGTTGGAATCTCGTTGATGATCGCTGCAATTTCTTCTTTATGTTCGATCAATTTCTTAGGATCAACCTGTTCTAACAGATTTGGTGTATTCTCTTCCATGATGATATCAAACATTCCTGGTTTGTTGAATTTCTCACGGATCAGATCTTCTTCAATTGGCATTGCATCTTTTACTTTGAAATCTTCAGCAAGCATCTTTTCGGCTGCTTTGTGATAGATCTTAGAAGATAATACCAGACCAACTCCTACTTTCTCTCCATGGTAGAAATCGATGTAATCATTTAACACTTCCATTTCCCATAAATGAGACATATGATGCTCTGCACCAGATGCTGGTCTTGAGTTTCCTGTCATCTGCATAGCAAGTCCTGATAATAATAATCCGTACATCAGATCTTCATATGCTTTTGTATCACCAGTTTTCAATCCATCTAAACTTGAGATCAGACTGTCTAATGCCTGGTATTCCATATCACAGATTTCTTTACAAATGTATTCACCCGTTAATAAATGTGTGATCTTCCAGTCTGCTAATGCTGTATATTTTCCAAGAAGATCCGATACACCAGATGCTGTTAAGCGTAATGGTGCTTTTTTGAAAATATCAGTATCTGCAATTACTACGACTGGAGATACCGCTGTAAAACTTTTCTTAAATCCATGCCATGTCATCGCTGCGACTGTAGATACAAATCCATCAACGCTGGCTGCTGTTGGTACTGAGAAAAATGGAATCTTCATTTCATATGCATGAAATCTTGTGATATCATGAACAGTTCCTGATCCTACAGCGATCATCATGTCTACATCACCGATCTCGTCTAATCCTTTTTTCGCTGCTTCTACACCATGTTCATTGGCATGAAGATTATCAGGATTCAATACAATCTTTTTAAGTCCTGGAACCAGTGCTTCTACCTGTTTACCAGCAGCTTCATAAGTATTCTCATCACAGATCATAACTAATGATTTCTTATCAGCATATGCTGGTCTTTTTAAGATTTCTGGCAACTGATTGATTGCACCGCTGTCGATGATGATATCATCGACAACGATCTCGTGTTTTCTTCCGCAACTACATGGTTTTAAAAACTGATTTACATCTATTTTCATAATCTATTACGCTCCTTCTGCCTCATTTGCTGCATCGTTTTTGTCTGCCTGACGATCAAGATATGCTACAATCTGTGCATTCTTTGTCTTAAAGATGAAGAATGCTACTGCGTATACTGCAACTGCGATTCCAATAAATAATGGGTTTCCTGATAAGAATGCAAGGAATACGAAACCAAGCATTGGTTTACCAAGGATGTTGAAACTTGTGATCATTGCTGCTCCAGCTGGAATTGCGAATCCTGCACCTCTGGCAACGTCTGTAAATAATGGTGCTGTGTATGTACACATTAATAATCCTAAGCTGAACCAGATAACACCGGCTACTAAGATCTTAGACATATTTCCTTTGTATACTGCTACAAGTCCCTGTACCATGTATGGGATAGCTAAAAGGTCAACAACTGGAAGTACCTGGTTACCAGGAAGTACTGTTGCGATAACTACCATGATTGGGATTAATAATAATCCACTTGTTAATGTTGCTGGTTCACCATATCCTACAGCATCGTTTACTGCGATGTACCATTCTCTGTCTCCAGAATTCTTCATGAATACTCTGGCTGCTTCTGTGATAGGTGCGAATGCCTGAGCAAACATACTAGCGATTTTAGGGAAGATAGCCATGATTGCTGCTGTAGCGATGGCTGCTGTAAATACGCTTCCCCATCCTGCCATAGATGTTAATTTTCCTACGTTTCCAAGGATACCGATGATTCCACCAAGGATGAATCCTAATGTCATTGGTTCACCGATGAATCCTAATTTCTTTTCGATTGATTTAGGGTTTAATTTAACTTTGTTTAATCCGAGTAAGTTTAAAATTGGGTCGATTGCGATAGCAAAGATTGCTGGCTCTACGTTATGCATAGCGATGATTGTACAGTTTGGATAGTTATAGTATTTAGACCAACGTTTTGCTACAAGTTCTGAAATTAATAAGCTGTATAAGTTTAATAAAACCATACATGCGATACCTAATGCAAAGTTGTGAGTCTTGAAGATTACCATAGCACCCCATACAATGTATGAGTAGTTGTTCCATAAGTCAGATGGCTGGAAAATGTTTGTCCATTTTACAAGGAATAAGATTGTCTGCAATGCGATACCAAGTCCTAAGTAGATCATACCAGCACTTGTTGCAAATGCTACGACAGATGTTGCCTGCCAACCTACGTCAAATGTGTTTAATTCAACACCTGTTACATTTGACATTACTTTTGACATATTTTGTACCAATGGTGTGATGATTGGTGTATATGCCCCGATGATCAGTGAAAAACCTTCCAGAGATACACCTGCATACAAAGCAGATAAGAATGCTTTTGCTGGTTTTACTCTAAAGATCAATGCAATGATAAAGATGATAAATGGAACGACGATTGCTGATCCAAAGTTATCAATGATCGCTTTCAAAAATTCTAATACTACCATAAGTTCCTCCCTTTGTTCCGAAGAACACACTCATATAATTCTCTTTTCTCTTTTAATACACTCTAAAACACTTTTATTTTCCTACGGATTTTAATGCCGCTACGACATCTTCGAAGAACTGGTCTTCTCCCATTCCTGTAATGCATGCGAAAGCATTGACTGTTGGAATTGTGTAGTCTCCATCTGGAAGTGGGCTTGTATGTGTTAAGATATCAAATCTTCCGGAAGTTGCTAAGTTTAAAGCTTCTGTTGGACGAGCTTCTGTTGTAGAAACGCTGTATCCTCTTTCCCCAAGCTTTTCTTTCAGCTTTGCAGCTACCATAGATGATGTTACTGTTCCTGATCCACATACTGATAAAATATTTACTGCTGCCATAATAAATCTCCTTTCTTTTCAAGATGTTATCCTGAAATATAGCATGAATTATTTATATAAAATTTATAAATTGCTTTCTTTTTCTTTGATGATCTCGATGATCTCTTTTTTATCTCCAGTTTTCATGATCTTAGCTAAAACATCCTGATCCTGAAGTACTGCAAGAATTCTCTGTAAAAAGACTAAATGTTCTTTTGGATCTTCCACTGCAAGCATAAATACTAATTTTACTTCCACTGGTTCATCGGTTGTTCCCATCTGGTAGAAATGTACCGGTTCTTTTAAGACTCCAATCGCCACCCCACCTTTGATCACATGTTGTTTATCGGTATGAGGAATTGCGATTCCGATACTTCCCATATTGACTCCTGTTGGAAAATCTTTTTCTCTGTCTTTTAAAGCATCGACATAAGTATCTCTGCAATACCCTTCAGCTATAAATAAACCTCCAAGTTTTTCAAATACTTCATCGGAACTTTTTGCCTCCAGATCAGGCACTATCAAGTTTTCATTCAGGTCTTCCCAAATCATTGTATCTACCTCGTTTCATACTCAAATTGTTCTATAATCTTGTAAATTTCTTCTCCCGTCTTACACTCTTTGATCTTCTCACGAAAAGACTGGTTATAGAAAAGATTTACTAGTTGAAACATCGCTTTTAAGTGAGTTTCTTTGTTGATTGCACTCAGACAACATACCCATTCAATCGGATCCATTTCCTCTTTTCCAAAAGGAACTGGGGTCTTTAGTCTGATCAGACTCATTCCAACTTTGCTGGCTCCTGCATTCAATGCTTCATGTGGGAGTGCAAATCCTGGTGCAACAACGATGTATGGGCCATTTTCCATGACATTTTCAATCATGGCATTTACATAATGTTCGTTGATGGCACCCTGTTCTAGAAGATACTGTGCGGCTGCTTTGATCGCTTCTTTCCAGTCACTGCATTCAACTCCGATTTGGATTGCCTGTGCTGGAAGAAGATCACTTAGCATGGTTTCTTCTTTTTTCTGAAAGAATGAATCAACGACTGTTCTTATCTTTGCCAGTGCATCTTCATCATCTAAGATCTCTTTTATCTTTTCCAAAGATTTAAATGAATCTGTTGTTTCCTCAGAGACGGTTTCCTTTACTGTTGTCTTCGGAGTGATCTTTGATAATTTCTCACCAACTCTGATACAATCCTCATCTGTCAGTAATGGATCAACCTGTATATACTCAATTCCTTTCCCTTCAAGTGAGATTGTTGAGATCACTGCATCAACATCTTCCATATTCATATTTTCAATGTCGTGTGCCGGAATGATGTCAATCACATCCAAGTGGAAAAATTTCTCCAGTCTTGCAAGAAGTAACTGTGATGTACCGATTCCTCCGTTGCATACTAAAACTACGGAATATCTTACGGTCTCATTCTTGTTTCGCTCGATCGCTGCACAAATATGAACTACGATGTATGCGATCTCTTCTTGTGATAACTTTCTTCCAACATATTCTTCCAATACATGAACATTCTTTTCTGTGGCTTTTTTGACTCCCGGATATCTCTGAAGCACTTCATCAACTACGGAATTAATTGCAAATCTATCACCCAGTGTTGAGAATGTTGATTCCAGATGATTGATCAGGTTTTCATAAAAGATGTAATCTCCTTGAAGATTCATATGAATATCTTTTGATATATTCTGAATGAAATTTCTTGTGATGACCTGCATCTTAACAATCTCTTTGTTACTGGTCGTTTTCTTGATGTATTTCATTCGGTTTAAGACATCTGCTATATAATAGACTTCTGTGTCCGGTATTTCTTTTACGATAAACTGCTGAATCTGGTCGATCATTCCTTTGGCCATTTCCCATTTGCTGTTCTTTTCTCCACCATATTCCACGTAATGTGATTTTCTTAAGCGGTAAAGTGAAAGTTGAAAGTAATTTCTTAACTGAGTAAATGACCGGTCTGTCAAAAATCTTCCATAAATATGTTCTGCCTCATTGATGATCTTTTCGATCATTGAGATATCTTCCAGATCTATCTTTAAGTTCTTTGAAAGACACTGTGTTAAATGCTGGAAAATTGGCTCAACCTTGAAAATACTGCTTCCTGACTGGATCATATCGATCAATAAGTTTCGTTTATCGATCTCTCTTCCTTCCAGAAGCAACCCTTTGTTTGAATGAGAAAGTACATATAAATGTCTCTCTCTGCAAAAAGTTTTGATATGTTCCAAATCCTGAATGACTGTTGATCTGCTTACAAATAACTGATCTGCAATCTCTGATAATGTGATGTAATCATCGGAACAGATCATCAACACTGCTGCGAAACTGACTCTTTCTTCCCTTGTAAGTTTGAAAGAGTAAAATCCTTCTTCTGAGAGGGATTCTCTCGCTTTCGTGATATCTGGTTCGGTGTTGATCACACCTCTTTTTCCAAGATTCAATGGTTGTAAATGATTTTCTTTCAGATAATCATTAATCTGATCAATATCATATCGTATGGTCCGGCTTGAAACTTTAAACATATCAGCCAGTTCCTGAATTGATATTGTCTGACTATATTCTGTTTTTGTAATTAGCTGAGATAATATTTCTCGAGATCTCTTGTTCATATGTTCACCTCATCTGTAACTAAAGTATAGCATTGTACTTTTTGAAAAAACAGTTTCAAGTGTTTCAAAAAAAATGCAAAAAAATAGTCTGCTGACAATTTCTTTCACATTTTTTTGAAAAAAATTGTCAAGACAGCTATTTTTTATACGTTATTATAATGTTTGTTTATTCCAATGTTTGTTTTAACATGTCAAGAACCATCTCAGGTGCTTTCACATAAGATTCTACGGTTGCTCCTCCCTGATGATTTGTCACTGTAATATTGTCTAATTTCAACAATGGTTCATCTTTTGTGACTGGTTCTGTCGGGAATACATCGATCGCTGCTCCCATGATCTTATGTTCTGAGAGCGCATGATAAAGTTCTTTCATATCAACTGCAACGGCTCTTGCTGTATTGATCAAATATGCTGTCTCTTTCATCTGGCCAAATTCTTCTTTTCCTATGATCGGTGGATCACCGGCATTGATCCTTGCATGGATCGTGACCACATCAGAGCGCTTTAACAGCTCTTCTTTTGTGACTGGTTCGCATCCTTCTTCTCGGATCTTATCTTCATCTGCAAATGGATCGTTTACAAGGATGGTTGGATGGAATCCTTTCAGACGTTCCACAACAAGTCGTCCGATCGTTCCAAATCCAATGATCCCGATCGTCTGACTTCTGACTTCCGTCAACGTCTCAGAATTTTGATATTTTTCTCTCCACTCGCCACTCTTTAATGCCATGCAGGCTCTTGTGATATTTCTTAGTTCATTCAAGATCATGCCGATCGTATATTCCGCAACCGCATATGCGTTATGGGCTGGGCAGTTAATGACTTTCACTCCTTTTTCTTTTGCCGCTTCCATATCAATATTTTCCACGCCGCCACGACAGGATAAGATATACTTAAGATTCTTGGCCTCATTGATCACTTTCTTGCTGACTGGGCACTGATGTACAAAAATAACATCTGCTTTTTTCATTAAATCTGTAATCTCTTCTCCTGGATCAAATGCTTCTGGTCCTTTTGTTTCTATCTCCCGTATGACTTCTCTGAATTCATCTTTACTATAATCCTCTTTCCAGGATTTACAGGTAAACTCATCAATGATCTGACTTTTTTCTAATTCTTCCTTAAAATAAACGGAAGGGATCATCATATCTCCTACTGCAACACATTTCATAATAAAACACCCTTTCTAACACTCATATTTGTTTCATATTAACACTTTTATGTTCGTTTTGTCTATATAAAATGTTCGTTTAGAACTTTTTCTTACTTTCTTATTTCTTGAATTTTCCTTTTTTGTCACGTATAATAAAAGATAACCATAGAGTATATAAAAGGAGTTTTTGCGTTGAAAAAAGATATACGTCAACAAAAGATATTAGATTATTTATCTCATTTTGGACGGGTTTCGATTTCTGAGATCTGTGAGATGTTTGACATCGTGCCAATGACCGCACGAAGAGATTTAAAAGAACTTGAAGATGACCACAAACTGATCCGGACACATGGAGGGGCAACGCTTCCTTCTCTTTCGATCCATGATACGACTCTTCCTTTTCATCAGCGTATGACTCAGAATATTGAATTGAAAGAATCTATCGCAAGGGCTGCTCTCCCTTATGTTCAAAATCAGCATCATATTTTTCTTGCTTCTGGAACAACGGTCCATATCTTTGCTAAGATGCTCAAAGATTCTGGTACATTAAATATTGTTACCGATGCTGTGAATATTGCTTACGAATTAAGTTCATACCCTAATATCCATCTGATCTCACTGGGCGGAGAAATCCGTCATAATTCACTTACTACAACTGGTCAGATTGCCGAATCGAATCTGAATTCATTCCAGCTTGACTGTGCTTTTATTGGAGTTAATGCTGTTGATGAAGAAGGAAATATCTTTTTAGGAAGTATGGCTGAGGCATCAATTGTACGCCTGCTCTGTCACATGGTTCCTGAAATCTATTTTCTCGCAGATGAAACCAAACTTATGAAGAAAGATTTTATCTACATCTGTCAACTTGGAAAAGGTCGCAATCTTATTACGAATTCTTCAATCTCAGAAAAATGCATTCATACATATGAACAACTCGGTGCCTGTGTGATCACGGAATAAGGCAAAAAGACCGGAGATAACTATTCCCGTTATCTCCGGTCTTTTTATTTCTTGTAATTATTTACTCTTTTATAATTATTTATTCTTCGCAGCTGTTGTTGTGTTCTTAGCTGCTGTTGTAGTAGTAGTTGTTGCTGCTGTAGATGCTGTTGTAGCTTTATATTTAAACTTAACTTCTTTCCACAGATCCTGATCTACAGACTTCTTGTCATCCCACTTCTTGTCTGCATCTTTTGTCCACTTCTTGTAGACTTTCTCGTATGCTGCCTGCTGTTTTTCCTGAAGCAGTGTGGATTTGTTTGATGCAGCTGCTGTTGTGTCGTTTGGATTTAACATCTTGATGATCACGTATGCATCGTCTAATTCTACGACTCCGCTTACCTGGTTCTTCTTAAGTTTTGCTGCTGCTGTTTCGAATTTTGTTCCTAATGTGGCTTTTCCTTTTGTATAGGATTCTTCGTTGTCAGAGTTTACGCTGAACTTCTTAGCTACAGAGCTGATACTCTGGCCTTTCTTGATCATCTTTAATGCAGATTTTGCTTTCTTTAGCTGATCTTTCTTCTCAGCGGCTGTCATGTCTTTTTCCTTTCCTGTCTTGCTGTCTGTTGTCTTTGTTGTGAAGACAAGTTTGTAGACTTTGACAGTTTTGGCTTCGTCATCTGTTACTGTGACGTTTGCTTTCTTGATGATCGCCTGCATAACTTTACTTGCGATCGTGCTTTCTTCGTACAGTTTCTGGATCATATCTTTATCTGCTTCTGTCTTCTTCATGACTTTCTTACCTGTTGAGTCTTTTGCGAAGGCAGTTACGCTTTCTTTGATCTGCTTCTTCTCAGATTTTGTTAACTTCACGTTGTAGTCGTCTGCGTGTGCTGCTAAAACTTTGATCTGTTTTAACTGGTTGATAACGCTGTCTTTGACAGACTGCTGCATTGTGATCTTCTTTCCTTTGCTGTCTGTTCCGACCTGCATAGACCACATGCTGTCTCCGAAGTATGCTCCGTACTGAGCTTCTGCCTGATACTGCATGATTCTTGCATATACATGAGCTTCCTGGAATGTTACTTCTTGTCCTGCATATTCAAATAATGTCTTCTCATTCTTGCTTTTACATCCTGTAAATAAAGAAAGAGTTAACGCAAGAACTGCAGTCAAACATAGCAACTTCTTTGCTAATTTCTTCATTTCATTTTCTCCTTCATATTATGATTATATTAGGCTAATGTCTGGCGATATTATAGCACAAACTTATCGGATTATCAATGAATTGAGCGAGTTCACACAATGTTCAATCTTTTCTAACTGCTTCACTTTCTTTGTCTTTGACAGATCCAGTACAAATGTCGGATTCTTGCCTACCTGGAAGGATAATTCACGTTTGTATTCTTCTAATACCACTGGAATTTTTTCTACGTCCACAGCTGCATCTGGTTTCATTTCAAATGAGACTTTTTCTCCTTTTTGTTTCACATCTGTCATATAAGCGTGGTGAGCTAATGATTTCAAATATGCAACATATAACAGATTGTAGACTGCTTTCGGCATTTCCCCAAAACGGTCAATCAACTCATCTGTCATATCTTCCATTTCATCTTTGGATTCAATGGATGAAATACGTTTGTATAATTCCAGTTTTTGATATTCATTATACACATACGTTGATGGAATAAATGCATTGATGTCGAGATCGAGTGTTGTGTCAAATTCATCCTCGTCTTTTAATTCGCCTTTTAATCTCAAGACTGCTTCATTCAGCATCTTGCAATACAGATCGTATCCAACTGCTTCCATATGACCGGATTGTGCCTGTCCCAAAAGATTTCCTGCTCCGCGGATCTCCAGATCTCGCATTGCGATCTTATAACCGGATCCCAGATCTGTAAATTCCCGGATCGCCTGTAATCGTTTTTCTGCGGTTTCTTTTAACAGTGTGTTCTTTTTGTACATCAAAAATGCAAATGCATTTCGATTCGATCTTCCGACACGTCCTCTTAACTGATACAACTGGGACAACCCAAGCTGGTTGGCATCGTGAATGATCATTGTATTTACATTCGGAATATCTAGTCCTGTCTCGATGATCGTTGTAGATACCAGGACATCGATCTCATGGTTCATAAATCCCATCATGATCTCTTCCAGTTCGCGTTCTTTCATCTGTCCATGTGCAAATGCAACTTTCGCATCTGGAAGCAATCTCTGTAATTCGGCTGTCACTTCTGCGATATTATTGACGCGGTTATACACATAATATACCTGCCCGCCACGTGTCATTTCGCGGTAGACCGCTTCTTTGACCAGTTCTTCATTATATTCCATAACATATGTCTGGATCGCTCTTCGGTCATGCGGTGGTTCTTCTAATACACTCATGTCACGGATTCCGATCAGACTCATATGCAGGGTTCTTGGAATTGGTGTAGCAGATAATGATAAGACATCGACATCTTTTTTCATTGTCTTGATCTTTTCTTTATGTGTCACCCCAAAACGCTGTTCTTCATCAATTACGAGCAGTCCCAGATTCTTATACTGCATGTCTTTGGACAATAAGCGATGCGTTCCGATCACGACATCTACCGTTCCATTTTTGAGTCCTTCAATCGTCTCTTTCTGCTCTTTTGCTGTACAGAATCTGGACATCATGCGTACGGTGATCGGGTAATCATGAAATCTCTGTGCAAATGTATTGTAATGCTGCTGTGCAAGGATCGTGGTTGGTACGAGATACGCCACCTGTTTTCCATTGTCTACTGCCTTAAATGCTGCACGGATCGCTACTTCTGTCTTGCCATACCCGACATCTCCACAGATCAGTCGGTCCATGATCTTCTTGCTTTCCATATCCCTTTTCGTATCATCGATCGCATTTAACTGATCCTGCGTTTCATCGTATGGAAATAATTCTTCAAACTCTTTCTGCCATACAGAGTCCTTATCATAGACATATCCTTCTTTTGCCTGTCTTAGTGCATATAACTGCACGAGTTCTTCCGCAATATCTTTGACTTGACCTTTGACACGTGTTTTCGTCTTCTTCCATTCATTTCCACCTAATTTATGAAGTTTCGGCTTTCTTGCATTTGCACTTGCGTATTTTGCGATCTGGTCTAGGGCTGATGCTAAAATAAATAAATTATCACCGCCCTGATATTCAATACTGATGTAGTCCTTTTCAACCCCATCTGTTGTGATCTTTTCGATACCGCGGTAAATACCGACTCCATGTTTTTCATGAACAACGTAATCACCGATATTGATATCTGCAAAACTTCGGATCTTTTCTCCTTGTTTTTTCTTCTCTTTCTTTCGGCGCTTTTTTTCTTCTCTTCCTTTGAAAATGTCTCCTTCTGAGATCAATACCCATTTGGCTGCCGGATATTCAATTCCTGTCAGAAGCTTTCCTGCTGTGACAACAATCTGCCCTGCTTCCACTCCATATTTCAAGTCCTTATCATATGTCACAACCAAACCATTTTCTCTCAGATCACTGCTTAGACGTTTCGCTCTTGTAACAGATGGAGAAGCAACAACGATCCTGTAGTCCTTACTCTGATATTTGGTAAGATCTTTGACTAACTGCTCAAAACTGTTGTTATAAGACTGAATGGATTTTGTATCCATAAATAAGGTTCTAGCAACTCTAAAATCATTAATCTCAGCAGATAAGATCGAATAACATAGCATCTTATGTTTCTCGATCTGATATAAAATGCTCTCATAATCTGTCACCGTATTTGCCTGTTTAGGCAGAAGATACCCACCTTCCAGACGGCTTTTCATACTCTCTGAGAATTCCAGATAAAATGCATCTGCACGTTCTCTGATATGTTTTGGTTCATCCATATAGATCATGCTTTCTTCTGGGAAATAATCTAAGATGCATTCTGTATTTTCATAAAAATATGGGAGGTAACCTTCTACTCCGATCAACATATGAAGTTCCCTTAATTCCTCACGAACACGGTCCATTTCTTTTCTTAGGCGGGCTTCCTGATCATATTTTTTTTCTTTTTTAAACTTCTGTGATAACTTCTCATAATCTTCTTCCATATTTCGAAGACCATGTTCAATCCTTGGCTGGTTTAAAATGATCTCTGATGCCGGATAAATGGTCAGAGTATCGACTTCTTCGATGGATCTTTGGCTTTCTTTATCAAAACTTCGGATCGAATCAATTTCATCTCCCCATAGTTCGATACGATATGGGCTTTCCTGCGTGTATGGGAAAATATCAATGATTCCTCCTCGCACAGCAAACTCGCCTGGAGCCTCAACAAATGGTGCTTTTTCGTAGCCTCTGGCAACAAATTCTTCTGCGATCGTTGCCTCTTCCAGTGTCTCTCCCATTTTAAACGTCATCTTATGATTCTTGATATCACTTAATGGAACAACCTGATCCATCACAGCATCGATCGTCATCACAAAGGTTCCACATTTGTCATCCACGATCTTCTTGATCGCCAGCATACGGTCTCTTGCGATTGCATTTCCATGAACATCGGCTGTATAGAATAATGGATCTTTTGCTGGAATATACTGAACCTTTTCTCCAAAGAAATGACTTGCCTCAACCCATTGTCTTGCTTTGTTCTCGTCTGGTACGATGATGATCTTAAATTGCTTTTTCTTATGATTTCCGATCAGACTGGTCAGATGCCATTTGGCTGTATCGGTACATCCTGATACAAGAACCGGGCCACAGTAATCTTCGACCTCATCCTTTAATTGTCTGTATACCGGATCGTCTTTTAATATATGTTCTAACACTTTCTATCCCTACTTTTTCTTATTGTGGCGGTTCATCGCTTCTGTGATGTCGCCCATAACGATCAGCTGTACTGCATCGTACACTTCATCAAAACGTTCCGCAAAGATTGCCTGTTCTTCTTTTGTAAAATGTCCTAATACATAATCTGCCAGATCATATCCTTTTGGTTTCTCTCCAACACCGATCTTCACCCTTGGGAAATCCATACTTCCTAAATGACTGATGATACTTTTCAGTCCATTATGTCCCCCTGCACTTCCCTTTCTTCGGATACGCAGTCTTCCAACATCAAGGTCGATATCATCATGAATAATGATAAAATCTTCTGGCTCTAATTTATAGAAATCCATGATTGGACGAAGACTTTCCCCGCTTAAGTTCATAAATGTCTGTGGTTTCACAAGAAGGACTTTTTCTCCTCCCATATAACCAGTTCCGATCAATGCTTTGTGTTTCCCTGTATTTATACTTATGCCTTCTTTGTCTGCAATATAATCAAGAGCTTCAAATCCAATATTGTGTCTTGTGTTGTCATATTTCTTTCCCGGATTCCCCAGTCCGACGATTACTTTCATAAGATATCTCTCCTTTTTCCCTAGAATCTATAAAACTGACAAACACCCGGAAATCAATGGATTCCCGGGTTGTCTTTTTCTTTCTTTAGTTATAGTATATCCCAATTTACAATTCTCAGCAAGATTTTTTCTAGTTATAATGCCTGAAAGAATTCTCTTGTCTTATTTACCTTCTTCATCAATGTATCAAACTGTTCTGGTGTCAGTGACTGTGGTCCATCACATAATGCTTTGGCTGGATCATTATGAACTTCTACCATTAATCCATCGGCCCCAGCTGCGATCGCTGCTAATGCCATTGGCTCTACCATATCTCTGATTCCTGTTGCGTGAGATGGATCTACCATGACTGGAAGATGGGATTTCTTCTTGATCATAGGAATTGCAGAAAGATCTAATGTATTTCTCATGGCTGTTTCGTATGTTCGGATTCCTCTCTCACAAAGGATTACATTTTCATTTCCACCTGCCATAATGTATTCTGCACTCATTAACCATTCTTCGATCGTTGCTGCAAGTCCTCGCTTTAATAAGATTGGTTTGTTGATCTTTCCTAATTCTTTTAATAATTCAAAGTTCTGCATATTTCTTGCTCCAACCTGAATCAGGTCCACATCTTCGAATAATGGAAGATGACTTGCATCCATGATCTCTGTAACAACTGGAAGTCCTGTTGCTTTCTTAGCTTCTAATAATAATTCTAATCCTTCTCCATGAAGTCCCTGGAAAGAGTATGGGGAAGTTCTTGGTTTGAAAGCTCCTCCTCTTAATAATCCTGCACCAGAATTCTTCACATCGTTTGCGACTTCTGTGATCTGTTCTTTTGTCTCAATAGAACATGGTCCTGCGATCACTTGGAAGTTTCCACCACCGATCTTTACTCCGTTTACATCAACAACTGTATCGTTTGGATGGAATTTTCTGTTGGCCTTCTTGTATGGCTCCTGAATACGCTGTACATTTTCAACGATGCTGTTTGCCATGATATGACGCATATCTACAACAGATGTATCTCCCACTAATCCAAGGATCCTTGTGTTAACACCTTCGGATTCGTGGATTCCCAGTCCCTGCTCTTCCATCTCTTTCTTTAATGCGTTGATCTTTGCTTCTTCTGCCTGTTTCTTTAAAATAATAATCATGATGTTCGTCCTTTCCTGGCAAGTCGTTTCTATCTTGCTTCTCTGGTGCGGCCTTTGTTTCTTTGAGTAAAAAGAAAAGGCATGCACTCTGTTGCAAGAATGCATGCCTTAAATGTTTTACTCTGTCGGTTTAAAGTGACATAAGTTTTGGCGATGATTCATTGCAACAAAAATAGTCAGGATAAAAATAATAACCCTGAAAGCTAAAGTAATAAAATGTGCAATTATTCATCTTACTTGTTGTCATCTTAGTTTCTCCTTGTTTTGATGTTTTTACGATACATGAAATTTTTTTCTGTGTCAATAGATTTATAGATGTTTTTTATAAAATCCATAGACCGTATTTATGATTTATTTTGTGAATTATAAAATTTATTTTTTGCGCACTGCAAGAAATGATGCGATCAATGCTGTAATCGGTACTGTTAATACAACACCAAGACTTCCAGATAGTCCTTGCATGATCTCAATTCCGATCACATAAGAGTTCGCTAACTGTCTGTAGCTTAGATCATATGCGTAATTGATCACTAATGTTGTTATTGCACCGCCCACATAAGCAAAGATCAGTGTATTCGTCATCGTTCCCATCATATCTCTTCCAACATTGATTCCTGATACAAAAAGTCGTTTCATGGACAGTGTTTTGTCTGTTTCATAAATTTCCTGAATCGTAGATGCAATGGACATACCAACGTCCATGACGGCTCCTAATGCTGAAATGATGATTCCGGCAAAAAGCAATTCTCCGATCTTTATCTTTGTATTTTGTCCGACATAGTTCAATGCTTCGATATCCGATACATTATACCCTGTGATCCCTGCTACTTTTCCAAATGCCATCGCTGCCACTGCTGCGATCACGACTCCGATCGCTGTTCCAAGGATTGCGGACACTGTTTTGCTCGAATATCCACCAAGAAGTCCTAATGTTACGATCGTTGTCAACACTGCTACAATAATCGTCAACACGATCGGTGAAATTCCACGATACATCATCGGAAACATAATACCGATAATACATGCAAATGCAAATACAAGGCTTAAAATAGCATAAACACCTTTTTTCCCACCAATCGCACATACCACCGCTGCAAAGATCAACGCAAATCCATAGATTGCCATGGTACGGTCCTGACTATATACGGTAAATCCTACATTTGTTCCACTTTTATTTACGATCACAATGATCCTTGCTCCTACTTTACAGTCAGCTCCAAATAAAGTTCCGCTTGGATTGATCGCCTGTTTTTCTTTTCCTTTGTAGGTTCCCGTTGTCATTTTGACCAGAACTTTCTGCGTTCCATAACGACTTCCGTCTTCTGCAAGATTATCTTTGATGATCTTTGTTACAACTGCTTTTTCATATTTTTGTCCTTTATAGGATGCCAATGGCGTTTTCTGAAACTGATTGCATTTGACTATGATCCCTGCAAATAAACACACTGCTATTGCGAAGATCAAGATTTTTTTCCATGATACTGCTTTTTCCATAAGTTGTCTTCTTTCTATAAATCGTAGCCTTTTATTTATAAAGAAAAATCAGAGAATGCCTGTGTCCGGATCTATCATTCCGGGCGCAGGCTTTTGCTCTGTCTGATAAATTAAGTTACGACACTAATTCTTTATCATCTCTATTTGATTGTTGCTTTTTTGACTGTGCTGTAGGCTCCATAAATACGTTTTCCATTTACTGTTTTATAAGAGCGGACTTTTACGTAATATTTTTTCCCTTTTTTCAGACCTTTGATCTTGTAAGATGTTGTTGTTTTCGCTTTTCTTACTGTCTTTTTACCTGTAAATTTCTTGTTTGTAGAATATACAACTTGATATCCTGATGCTTTCGTATTCTTTTTCCATTTGATCGTTAGCTGTTTTTTGATCTTATTTACTAAAGAGATACCCTGTTTCTTTGGTGCTACAGTCACTGTAACTGTTTTGGAAGCTGCTTTGTAGTCCGTAGTTGCTGCTGCTTTGACTGTGATCTTGGCAACTCCTGGTCCTTTGACTGTTACTTTTCCTGCGGCATCAACTGTTGCAACTGCTTTGTTTGATGTTGTGTAAGTGAGTTTTCCATTTCCATTTGTTTTTGCATTTAATTTGAATGCTTTGGATGTTTCACTCTTCTTATAAGATGCTGTTGCTGTAATCGTCTGGTTTTTTGCCTGTACTGCTGTTGTATCATCTTTCTTTGTTGTATTTGAGTTCGCATCATCTTTTTTGGTATCTTCTGCTTTCTTCACGATCTTATATGAAGATGATCCATCTAATACTTTTCCTGTGTCCGCATCGTATGTTGTAACTTCAAAAGAGTCATCTGTTACATTGACTACAGAATAACTTGGTGTCCATGTCTGGCTTCTCTCAGAAATGAAATCCTGTTTTGCTGTGATCAGATTGTAGAATTTAGATCCTGTTGCTGAGTTTGCTTCTAAATATACAGTTCCTTTTGGATTTACAACCGTTCCACCTTTTGTTGTATCAACGATTTCGTAGCAGTTGTTTTCTTTTGCGTAATTTGCTGTATTTTCTGTTTTTGCGAATTTATCATGTGCCTGCCCATCACTCTGTAACTGATATGTTCTGGAGTATGTATGGTCATGTCCCTGAAGTACAACATCAATATCATATTTATCCATTAATGGTGTTAACTGTGTTCTTAAAACCATTCCGTCAGAATCTGAATGATCATATCCTGATCCATAAATGTCCTGGTGGAACATTACAACTTTCCATTTTACATTTGGATTTTCTTTGATCGCTTTACGCATAACATTTTCGTGAGTTGCACAGTTGTAATTGTTTGTGTCTAATACGATAAATAATGTATTTCCATATGTGTAATAATAGTCTGTTCCTGCTGCTGTCTTTCCTTCTGTATACTTTGCTGTGTTTCTATATCCACCTGTATCAAATGCATTTGGATTGTTGTAATGCATCTCATACTGTGCTGATCCAGAATCGTGGTTTCCGATCGTTGTTGCTACTGGAAGAGATCTTAAAGCATCTGCTCCAAGGTAACCTGCATACTGTTTTTCATTGTTATTGTTATTTACCTGATCTCCTGCGGATGCAACCAAACTTAGCTTTGGATTCTGTTTTACCGCGTTATTTAATACGTTGTTCCAGTTATAACTATCATTTCTTGCTGCATAGTTATTATCTTTCATCGCATCTCCTTCAGTACTTGTCTGTCCTGAAGATGCTCCGATCTGAGGATCTCCTACATATAAGAAAGAATAATTTTTAAATGATTTTGTAGAATATTTCTGTACATCCTGATATTTTCCGTTCTGGAATACCTGATAGTAGTAAGTTGTATTTTCTTTCAGATCATTTACAGATGCTTTGTTTGAATAGTACTGAACACTTTCGATCGCTACTGCCTGTGTCTGTTTTCCTTCGACTTCTTTTGCATCAGACATATCTGCTTTTGTTGCGATCTTAACTTTTGGTGTTTCTTCTGTCTTGCTGTAGTATGCAAAATTAAGCTGTGATTCTGTTGCTCCTGGTGTTAGGGATACATTTTCATAATTTGTGCTGTATTTATCCCAGTTCGCTTTCCATGTGGACCAGCTTTCTGTTTTAGAAGCAGATGCATCATTCCAATGTTCTGTCGCTGCGCTGACTGTTGATGAAAGGATTGGAGATGCCATCATAACTCCGCCTGCTAACATCATGGCTGATACAGTTGCTTTTGCTGCATATTTTTTTGCATTTCTTGCTATGTTTCTGCGAATTGTTCTCACAATAAGATCCTCCTTTGATATAGTCAATCATTCTCTGTTGTGTTTAACTATAAACTTGTGAGATTAAGAAAAGGTACATGGGAATGATAAGTTTTTGTAAAATTTTTTAATTGTATGACGGGAATGTGTCGAGTATTCATAAAAAGATAAAGAAAGATAGCGGTACGAAAAACGAATTCCATTGATGGATGTATGTTAAACGTTATCGTTTTTTAATTTTTATAGAGGTGGACAGATATTATTAATGCT